>CAFBQZ010000031.1_pt1 | contig 10779 bp, 7 predicted proteins | sample 7270111 | NCBI WGS metagenome assembly CAFBQZ01 (sample SAMEA6814192, study PRJEB35770) | uncultured Actinomycetes bacterium | biome: Freshwater; feature: Freshwater reservoir; material: water | place: Czech Republic | collected 2016-11-09 | depth 30m m | reverse complement strand
TGCCTCACTACTTGTGCGCCATGTAGTGCGTCCATTGCTTCATTTACTTGCGACATAGGACTTACGGATGTGAGTAGCTTTTCCACGGGCAGTTTGCCCGCTCTCCAGAAATCTACAAATTCTGGAATATCTACCCGAGGATTTGCAGATCCAAGATATGAACCACGAATTGTTTTAACATCCGCCACCAATGAAAGAGCAGATATCGAAAGCATCTCTGAAGCAGGTGGTAAACCAACGGTGACTGTTGTTCCGCCGCGACTTGTTGCCTCGTATGCTGCTTTCAAAGTATCGGCGCGACCTGCGCATTCAATGGCAACAAGGACTCCGGCAGGAAGGTGATCTCGCAAGTTTTCACGTGGATCTAATGCAAAATCTGCACCTAGTTCAAGTGCAAGTTTTCTCTTTGATGCAACAGGGTCAATTGCAAAAATAGGAGATGCTTTAGAAATGACTGCGCCAATAAGTGTCGAAAGTCCAACACCGCCTAGGCCCCACACTCCAAGTGATTGACCTGGTTTTGCATGCGCAGAATTTCGAACCGCGCCAATTCCTGTAAGCAGTGCGCAACCGAATAGGGCCGCAATATCAAAGGGGATGTCATCGGGAAGTTTGATCAGTGAGCGCTCATCAAGGACCGCGTACTGGCTATAGCAAGAAACTCCGTTGTAGTGCTGCACAGGCGCACCGTTAAAACTTATTCGCGTTCCCCCACCGATCATTTCACCGCGTGCATTCGATGTTGCACCGACAGAACAAAATGCTGGTGTGCCCGATGTGCATTCACTGCACAAACCACAACTAGGTAGGAAAACACTTGTTACATGGTCTCCAACTTTTAAACCTTTAACGCCGGCACCTAGTTCGAGTACAACTCCTGCAGATTCATGCCCTGCAATAAGCGGTAAGGGGCGTTGTCTGGAGCCATTAACAACGGAAAGATCTGAGTGACAAATACCTGCAGATTCAATTTTAACGAGCACTTCACCAGGGCCGGGTGGGGTTAAATCAATTTCAACAATTTCAAGTGGACTTGATGTTGCATAAGGAAGTGGCATGCCACCTTGGCGAAGAAGTGCTGCAAGTGATTTCACGTACGAAATCTTTACTTTCTACACTCTTAAATCAATAGTTGCGCCACCATCAACAACGATGGTTTGCCCATTGATATAGGACGCTTTCTGAGAGGCTAAGAAAACAACAACGGATGCTTGCTCTTCAGGCCGTCCCATACGTTTCATAGGAACTGCTTGAGCGAAGGATTCGTACGTTACCTCTTTGCCGTCAACAAAAATTCGATTCTGAGTCTTTGTAAAACCTGGCGCTATTGCAACTACGCGAATGTTGTCAGGTGCCCATTCAACTGCAAGTACACGAGTTAACGCTTCGAGTCCTGCCTTTGATACTGAGTATGAGAGTCGTCCTGGTAATCCAATCCGTGCAGCAACTGATGCAATCGAAATAATTGTTGGATAAGGAGATTTCTTCAGATGCGGATACGCGGCGCGGCAACAACGAAATGCTCCATCTAAATGCACGTTAGTAATAAAGCGCCAATCCTCATCACTATAGGTATGTGTTAAACCTTGGCGAAAGTTTCCTGCGTTATTTACTAATACATCGAGGCGACCAAAGCGTTCAATTATCTTGGCGATACCAGCATCTACAGATTCAGTAGATCCAACATCGATGGAGACTGTAAAGACGTGCTCTCCTTTTGGATCCAATGCTTTTGCTACTTCTTGCGCAGCATCTTCACGAAGATCCGAGACAACTACGTCATAACCGTCATCAAGAAATTGCTTACACATTTCAGAACCGAGGGCTCCGCCACTTCCGGTTACTAATGCCACTGGGCGCGATGAACTCATCCGGTGAGTTAATCAGCATGAGCCTTATTAGACAAGGGTTTCGGCATGAGGGAACATTGCAGGCCTCGAAATAACTATCGCCCTTCCATCTAACATTCCCAATGCCCTAGAGTCGCTCATATGACCTCCAGCGACAGCGTCTTATATCGAGCACTTATGCTGAATCTTGCTATTGGGCCAGTCCAAACAGCCCACCTCTTAGTAGCGGTCCGATAAATGGCTATGAGATTGTTCTTTTTAAGAAAGGTATCAATCTCCCTAGCCGTTTCAATTCCTCTGGTTCTCTTTGCCTCGCCAGCTCTTGCTGCCACTAAAGCAGGGAGTGCATGCACAAGTAATGGTGCAACGACAACGGCTTCGTCAATAAAGTATGTCTGCACAAAATTGGGCAAGAATTTGATTTGGTCGATGGTTACATCATTGACCCCAATTGCTGCTTCATATTCACCTGCTGATATTGAAAAAGCTGTTTCTGATTCTTGGGCGCAGTGGCGAGCCAATAAACTCAAAGCAACACCAAAGCTGATCTTAAAATCTCAAAAAGGATATAGCCCCGACTGGGAAGTTGTAACAAAGAAAGCCGTGCCTTACCTATTGAATGTACTTAATGGCAACGGGCTCAAAATGGTTCCAACGCCATTTTTTGCATTCGGTGAAACAGAAGAATTCAGAGCGAAAGCATTTAAGGAATATGGGTGCAAAGCGCCTTATATGAAAAATATGGAGATAGCTATCTATTGCGCAGCAGCAGATATTGGAAGTGGTGGCCTTCGTATTGGTAGGCCAGGTGAGCCAATGGCGAATGGTTACAAGTTAAATGATCAAGAAATTAAATTGCTTACTTTTATTGATATGCACGAAGTCGCAATTTTCTATGAAGCACAAGCGCAATACGGAGACATCGCATACGACGGCACCAAGAGCCAGATTCCTTCATGGTTGCGTGAGGGAACTGCACAAATCGTTGCACTTCTTGGGGCAAATGATTTAGTCACCCCGGGCGGTGCATACTCTGACTTCAAACAAGATGGACAAACAGTTGGACCAAAGCCAGAAGGATTGTGCGATAAAGATCTGCAGGATTATGAAGGTCTTGATAAGCATTGGTCGAGCGGTTGCGTTAATTCTCAAAACTTTTATGCCGTTGAATTACTCGTTGCAAAGCATGGGGGGTTTGGCGCGCTCTATAACTTCGATATCTTCTTCGGAAAGAATGAAGACTGGCCAACTGACTTTCAGAAAGCCTTCGGCATTTCACGAGAAGACTTCTATAAGGAGTGGTACTCATACTTAGGACTAGCCCAAACGGATTGGCCTAGTATTAGAGCCCCTAAACCTGCGGAGCATTATTAATCACCGATTGTTCAGATGCGCTAGCAATTGACTATTCTTTGCTGCAAGGGGCGGTAGCTCAGTTGGTTAGAGCCCGGAACTCATAATTCCGTCGTCGTCGGTTCGAGCCCGACTCGCCCCACACATACAGAACGGACTGAACGCAAGATCTACGCCTTCTGTGCCCAATCACGTTGAAGCAATACAAAATTTGTAATATCGACCATTTCGGATTCGTAACTCTTCCCTGAAATATGAGCTAAGGCACTTGTCCATAACTCACCTCGCTTGATACGCGCTTCAAAGTCGTAGACACCAGAAACTCCAACGGTACCAACTAAATATTCAACAGCAATCCCGCCAATCATGAATGCGCCATCGGGACCGCACACTCCATTGGGCATGTTTAGTGCGTGAGAATCAAACCAACTTACTAGTTCGCTTTTAGAAAGATTGAAGAAACTCATATAATCATATTTAATAGTTTGGATTTGTTCTTTCCAAACAGCTCTCCACTTATCCCGCACGTTGTTAGAGATGGCATTTCCAAAATATGTTGCTTGGCCCTCTTTGAACCAACATGGCAATCGATTAATATCTCCTGACATTGCCTGCTGAGCAAAATGTGTCCACTCATGAGGGCCAACACCAAGCCAACCAGGAGTAGTCGCCAACGTATTAGTTCCTGGCAAAAAGAAGAAAAGTGCATTTCCTTGTGGGTCACTTCCATTTGATCCTCCATAAGAATTTGTAGGATTTGCCGTAGCGAGATCGTAAATTCGCGTCAACCATGGAGTATTTCCCAATTGAATTGTTTTCATAGTCTCTTGGAACCAATTCATATCACTGCGATCAGCAAATACCATATGAATCTTCGTTGTTGGCGGTGTAAAGGCCTGCCAAAAGCGAAACCCCTTTTTCAGATCATTTAATGTTGCAGACGATAGTTCGGCATTAGCATGTGGGCTCAAGTCCACTATTACTGAGGATGATAGAAGTTCAGGCTGATTTTGTTGATAGGCAAAAATACTATCGAATCCATTTAACGGAATATCTTCTAGGGATCCCTTGAAAATTTCCAGCGTTGGCGTTGGCGTTGGCGTTGGCGTTGGCGTTGGCGTTGGCGTTGGTGTTGGTGTTGGTGTTGACGTTGGTGTTGACGTTGGTGTTGACGTTGGCGTTGGCAATGGTGAATTTCTTGAGACAGGACTTGTTGCTATTTTTATGCTCTTGCTCCATATCAATTTCTTCCCAGATTTGATACAAGTCAATTTCAAATTATTGGAACTTGTGACGCTTCCAACTTTTAAGCAGGGAGCTCCGGCGCTTGGCTTAGCTGCAGATGCGCCCGGAGGAATGAAGTTCGTTAAAGCGGCAATTAAGAAAAAAGCGATACCGGACGATAGGTACCTTCTAGAAATATTCATAACTGATAATTGATTTTTTTTAGGTAGAGCGAACACCCGCCGGTCTTCGTACAGCGATGAGCTCTTTTTCTTAAAGCTCACTTTCAGACCTTCGGTCTAGTTTGATACGTCAAGGCTGCGTCTGACCACGAGAGCGATATTTTTTTGGCAACTACTTGAGCCAATATTGGCGCTGCCGCGTCCCACGTTATTCCGTAAACCGTTTTGAACGCATTATTCATGTTTTCGCCAAGAATTAACCTTTCGTGTAGCGCAAAAAATGATTCGCTTCCACCAATACTTACAAGTGCTTCAGTTGTTGCTGCACCTAATGAGTAACCGTAGGCAAACTTATTTGTGTCACGGCAAGTTAGAAAGTCAGCAGCAGATCGATAATAAGATAAAACTTCCTCCGAGCTCCATTCTCTTGCAGTTGTCTCGCTGTAATCGCGGCCTGAGGAACTTAACAAGTACGGATGAAACATTTGGGCTATTAAATAAGTGGAGAAGTCTTCTGACATGGCACTTTGTACCCATTCCGGCTCCCCCTCAATCATCCAGCACGGAATGTTCTCCCAGATATTGAGAGAATTTGGCTTTAAACCAATTTGAATAAGATGAACATATTCATGGGACATTACATGGACGGCTATACGGTGCTCCCCGCCAGGGCCTGGAGGGCAAACACCAAGGATCAACGCTCCTGCCTCACGCGTATTTGGGTACGTATAAGTATTCCTCGCCCAGCCCCACCTATCGCACCCGCTAAAAGTGAATACGGTTGCTTTCGGATCAGTTGGCTTAGTCCCATACATACTCTCAATACTGTCAATCATGAAATTTGAACTTGGATAAATTTTCTTAATCGCTAATTCGGTTTGGGCCACATCATCATGAGTCAGCGCAACAAAAAATATTTTAGATGGAGCCGGTACCCTCGCAAGCAGTGTGAACGTTTTTTTCAATATCGCCGTAACGTCGTCAAGCTTGCCATCTGTCTTAGCTGCATTTGGCGTTATATATGTAGTTAGTCTGTTCGCCGCATTAGGCAAACCTGCATTCCTTATGAGAGTCAATTGTGCATCAGTCCATGCAGCAGCTGAAATATCATTAATTCGCCGAGTAATATTTTCCCAAGTAATTCCGTAGCCACCCTCAACTTGATGAGGTATCAGTGGTTTCGTCGGTCCAAGAAATACAGTGGGCTTGGAGTAACCGTTTCCTTGCTCATCACGACTAGCGATGTTTATTGGGCCGATGAACTTCCACCTAATTTTCAGGTTGTCCTCGAGTTTGGCTTTCGCATATGCAAAATATTTATTATTCGGGAGTTGGGACATATTACATTTTTTCTCCCACCCAATCTCAATAGTCTTAACGTCAAGCCAATCCCCATTTACAAAGGCTTGCAAAATTGGCGTCGTGACTTGCTTGCCAGATGAGTCAAACCCAACGGCACATCCTTCAGTGTCATAAATCGTAGATAAAAAAGCTGAATCAGGCGCCTGGTAGAAACCCTTTTTTGGTGTTGAAGTCGGTGTTGTCACCTTGCCGGCAACTTTTTCGCCATTGTTCCATACCAATTTCTTTCCAGATTTAACACATGTGAAATTCACCTTTGCAACTGTAGAAGTTGCTCCAGCCCTTGCGCAGGCCTCACCGGCCTTTGCGTTTGCAGCGCTTGCCTGAGGCAGTGCAAGAATGGAAGCAAGAAGGATCAGTGATGTCATTGAAGAAAGCTTGCGCATGAACATCTACCTCTCCGTAGATCCAGCACCCCATGATGGGATTTCCGCAGTAGGACAATAGCCTTAACGATTTCCTGTTAGTGGATATCAGCCGATAAATCGCAGATTTAGGTTTCCAGCTACTTAATTGCTGCAATTTCCTTGAGCAAAACTCCCGCAATATAGGAACTGCCCAAACGCGTCGGGTGACCCTTCGAAAGTTGCTGCTGGCCATTATTTGACTGGTCGAATAGCGGCAAATTTATGAAGTCGATGTACGGAACTCCAATTCGCATTGCCTCAGCCTTCATTGCCATAGTTTGCCCCGGAGCCTTTTGATCTCCTCCATTCTCATATGGCGAACAAACAATAATCAAAACATCTGGATTCGCCTTTTGCAGGATTTGAATATCTCTACCCATTTCACCTGCAATTTGTTGATCGGAAAATAAGTGGTCATTTGATGAACCGGTGAAGATAACAACGGCAGGATTCTGTGGAATAACATCGCGCACAATTCGATCCTTGTATGTTTCACCTGCAGCAGACGATAAGTAGCCTTGCCCCCGAACTCCGGCAGATATTACATTCCACCCTGACAGCCAAGAAAGAGCACCTGGATAGCCATCCCATACATGAATCGGACCAGACTCTTCGAACGCAGGCCAAACCCACGAATCTCCGAGCACTAGGACTCGAACTGCAGAGCTATTAAGTAACGGACTGACTGATGCAGCACCATCGGCTAGCCCTAAACCATAAAAAGTTGTCTGTGCTTCAAATTCAAGTCGAATCGAATAGTTGCCAGGTGCACCAAGTGAAACTTCATCAAAATACTTTTGATTACTACTTGGATGTGAAACGCCAGAAATACTTTGGTATTTCCAAATCCCAGATCCTTCTCTGTATGCAAGCCGCCAAGCATAAGCTTGCCCAGGTTCACCTGTTCCACTCGATACTAAATTAAAGCGACCTCGCGAATCAGTGGTAGCTAATTTGAATCCTACGGCCCAAGGTGGAAGCGCGCTACGAGATCCATAAACAGCCCGCTGATCTTTTGTTACGAGAGAGAGGGCTCCTGCACGTCCAGAATCGGTTTCCACCAGTGGAGTTGGCCCCAAAAATGTGAATTTCTTATCAGTATTAGCAGCTACAAAGTTAGCCAAAATATTTCTTTCTACTTTTTTTATCTTCACCGCACCACTGGTATCGAGTGTTGGGATCTGATTATCACTATTTGCAAGTGCACCTTTGGCTTGCTTGACCAATTCTGCTAAAGAAACTTTGTTTTTTGCAATCGGAGGTATGGACTTGGGACTAATTTCTCTGCCCTGACTCCAGATCAATTTTTTTCCGGATTTGAGGCATGTGAAGGTTTTTGAATTTGCAACCTCGGTCATACCAGCCTGGGAACAAGCATTGCCAGTTTTTGGGGATGCGGCCATAGTTTGGGGCATGAAAAGCAATGATGTAAAAGCAACTACTAGTGTGAAGAAAGAAACCTTGCGCATAAAAATCTACCTCTCCGTAGATGTAATCAACTTTTAGCTGTTTTGTGCAAAGTTTAAACGGCCTGATGCTATAGCTTTTGTAATCTTTACAGCAACTACTTGTGACAAAATTGGAATTGCAGCATCCCAAGTGATTCCGTAAACATCCTTAAAAGCGACATTAATTTTTTGACCAGAACTTAATCTTTCGTCGAGAGCGAAGAGTGATTCGCTTCCTCCGATGCTTACGAGAGCTTCGGCTGTCAGGGCTCCAAGTGAAAACGCCAGAGCATACAATTCTGTATTACCGCAGGTGCTTAGATTTTCCGCACTTTTTAGATAGGTTCTTACATCTTTCGCTGTCCAAACTAATTTGGTGCTTTTTCGGTAGTTAAGTCCAGCTGAAGTTAAGTAATACGGATGGGAATCCTGCAATTGAAGGTATTCACTGAAGTCGCTTGAGACTGCAGCCTGCACCCATTCGGGTTCACCTTCTGTCATCCAGCACGGTTGATAATCCTTGATATTTCCACCGGGGTGAAGCGCTACCTGAATAGTGTGTACATACTCGTGCGCTGATATATGGGCTCCTAGCAGCGATCCCTCTTTACTAGTTGGGCACACATTTATTGTGACAACAGCAGTCGTGATAGACGGAATGGCACTTGTTGGCTGACTAAAGGCCTGTCTTAAAGAATCTTGTCCGTCGCACTTAGGGTGAACAACAACAGAATCTTTTGGAACACCGTCAGAGCCATCACCTTTTCCGTAGATACTATCTAAACTACGAGTCAGCGGAATCAAACCGTCTGGATACTCACTCTTTATTTTATTTTGTGTTGCAACTTGCTCTTCTTGCGTCGTTGCTACGAAATATATATTTTTAGCACGTGGAACATTTGCGAGTAAAGCTAAAACACGCTTTATAAGCGTTGCTCCATCACCGATTTGTGGATCAGTTAACAAAGCGCCTGGACTCACATATGAGGCAAATCCTGTGTAGATATCTGGACGCATCTGATTTTTAGCAATCGTATTCTGCGCGTCTGTCCAGGCTGCCAAAGAAATATCATTTACTTTACTAACAATATTGACCCAGGTAATTCCGTAATTCCCGTTTACTGGGGCTGGCTTAAGCAGTTTTCGCGGTGCGGAATTTTTTGCAGGGGCCGCACTGGCGCTGCCAACAAAAGAACTTACGATTAAGGTAAAAGCTGCAATCAATGCAATGTATTTACGCATGTGTGAACCTAATGATGAATGTCAATCACTGTCAAGGACTCGCCCCACTATCTCCTGAAAGTTTGAAGGCTTTAGAAGTTATCAACTCAGTTATTGTGTCGACACATGGAACAAAGGTCTCGACCCCTAGGGCGATTACAATGCATGCATCACTCCCAGACTTGATTATCATCTGCGTGAGGGTGAAGAGTTGAGTAAAATTCAAACATGGGGAGCATGCGACAGTGAAGCCAATCAATGATATTGCCGCAGCACTTGGGATCGATAGTGAGAATCTTGAGGCCTATGGCAAGTACAAGGCCAAAGTAAATTTGGAGTACCTTGACGCACTTCCAGTGCGCAAAGATTCGAAATTAATTCTCGTTACTGCAATTAGTCCAACACCTGCAGGTGAAGGAAAGACAACGACCACAGTTGGCTTGGGTGATGGACTACGCCACATTGGTAAAAACGCAATGATTGCGTTGCGTGAACCATCTTTAGGTCCTGTCTTTGGGATGAAGGGTGGCGCGACAGGTGGTGGCCTTGCTCAAGTTGTTCCGATGGAAGATATCAATCTTCACTTCACTGGAGATTTTAATGCGATAGCCCTTGCTAACAATCTTCTTGCAGCACTACTTGATAACCATATTCACCACGGTAACGAACTCGGTATCGATATTCGCCGGGTGGTTTGGAAACGTGTCATCGATATGAATGATCGAGCTCTTCGTGAAATCATTCTCTCCCCTGGCGGTGTTAGTAATGACAATCCTCGAAGTGATGGCTTTGACATAGTTGTTGCATCAGAGATTATGGCTATCTTCTGTCTTGCGACATCAATTGAGGAGTTGAAAGAAAGAATCGGAAGGATTGTTGTTGGCTACAAGAGTGACAAAACTCCAGTTCTAGCCAGTGATCTCAATGCTCAAGGCTCAATGACGGTAATTCTAAAAGATGCCTTTAAACCAAATCTAGTTCAAAGCCTAGAAAACACCCCAGCCTTTATCCATGGTGGACCCTTCGCAAATATCGCACATGGTTGCAACTCAGTTGTTGCAACAACTTCGGCTATGAAGTTAGCCGATTATGTTGTAACTGAAGCTGGCTTTGGTGCCGATTTAGGTGCTGAAAAATTCATCGATATTAAATGCCGCAAGTCAGGGCTTCGCCCATCTGCCTGTGTCCTCGTTGCAACAGTGCGAGCAATCAAATATCACGGTGGTGCAGATCTAAAAAGCATCACTACCGAAAACCTTGAGGCACTAGAAGCAGGCATCGTCAATTTAGAGCGCCATGTTAAGAATATTACGAGTGTCTACAATCTGCCTTTGGTCGTATCAATCAATCACTTCACGAGTGACACTAAAGCCGAGATAGATCTTCTGCGAACTCGTGTTGAAGCCCTAGGTGTCAAGATTGTTCTTGCAACACATTGGGCCGACGGCGGCGCGGGTGCAGCAGATCTAGCTCATGCGGTAGTCGAACTTTGTGAGCAGCCGGATCGAATGAGGTTTGTATACGAAGATGGTCAAAGCTTGTGGGAGAAAGTCACTGCCGTTGCGACGAGAATTTATGGGGCGAAAGAAGTTACCGCTGATGCCAATGTAATCAGCCAATTAAAAGAGTTCGAGGCCTCTGGGTATGGCCACTTTCCGATATGTGTAGCAAAGACTCAGTATTCCTTTAGCACCGATGCCAGCCTTCAAGGGGCACCAAGTAATCACATCAT
>CAFBQZ010000029.1_pt1 | contig 11379 bp, 13 predicted proteins | sample 7270111 | NCBI WGS metagenome assembly CAFBQZ01 (sample SAMEA6814192, study PRJEB35770) | uncultured Actinomycetes bacterium | biome: Freshwater; feature: Freshwater reservoir; material: water | place: Czech Republic | collected 2016-11-09 | depth 30m m | reverse complement strand
CCGCTCCACATCAGTGCGCGGTCGACAATGTTTCTCACATCATCGCTGGATAAGAGCAGATTTGTTAATTCGTTCTTTCCATGACGAGCAATGAAAATTCTTTCAGGTGAGTTGATCCAAATTTCTTCGATCTCGGGATCTCGCATGAATTGTGCAAGCGGACCAAACGTTGTTTCGATTTCATGTGTTGACATCTGAGCACTCTAAAAGAGTGTTGATACGAATTTATCTCTGTAACTTCCTCGTGTGGAAATCAAACTACTTTAAGTAGCCATTTACTTACTAGGAAAGGGAGAGCAAATCTTCTGCATCCAATCTATTGAGGATTTCGAGAGCACCCTCTCCAGGCACAACCGTAACTTGCGATATTCCCCGAATGATTTCGTTCTCATAATGGAGCGCGATGCGTTTGCGGAATGTGGCAGCTTCTCGTTCTTCCCCGCGAAGCAAGATTGTGAATTCCAATTCTCCCAGTCGAGCAACCAAGTCTTCGTCCCTCGTAAGGTTTCTTAAAACGTGAGAAAATTCAATAATCTTCACCTCATAGTCAGAACTCATATTCAGAACTATTCGAATCAGCGAGAAAATATGACCCTTTCTCTCTGAAAGTGCAATCTCCCGATTCAAACTTTGATAAAAGAACGGGGGCGATGCGCAATGTGTGAGCACGTCTTTCACGCCATCGTGTGAAAAGATCCCATCCATCTGACTCATTGCTCTCAAATCATTGCTATCGTTTTAGTATGAAGATTCATTTTCCTGAGATGCATAAGCGTCGCGCTATCGTGGCAACCCTTCTCACACTCGAAGGTGTCATCGTGTTAGCCCTAGGAATTTTTCTAATTATCAAAGGTGTGACCTCACACATCGAATCAATGTCAGCGTTGCTGGGGGTAATTGTTTTTGCATTTCTGGGTGGCGCGGGATTGCTCGTTGCGGGCCAAGGTTTTAGAGCAGGTAGGAACTACGGGCGCGCTCCTTCTGTATTGGCAAACTTGATCGCCCTTGGTGTGGCCTACTATCAATCGGGTGCCCATTTATGGGTGAGTGCAATCGGGTTAGCTCTACTCGCGCTTGTAACCCTTGTTTTTACGCTTGCCGTAATTCCTTCCAGTTAACGCATCGTGAATTCCGCTAGACATAAGTCTGCGTGAGAGTTTGGGGTGAGCGGCTAGGTCTTTTGGCAAGAAGCATTTGTGCTCTAACCTGAGCACCTACAGATAGTGAGGCAGTTGAATATGGGCGAAAAGAATTCTTTCCTCAGCTGGATTGGTTTCAAAGGCGAAGAGGTTGATGCGCCTGGGTCTGTTGACCGCATTAGAGAGCTTGAATCCAAATTAGCTGACCTCAATTCTCGACGCGACATAAAAACTTTGTCTAAAGAAGAGTTCGAAATTCTCGCCACTGAAACCGCAATGACGATGATCAAGTCGGCACAATTGCGTGAGGCTAAAGCACAGGCAACTTCTGATCGAGTTATTAATGAGACTGCTCGCCGTGCAAAAGACGCCATTGAAAGTGCTGATCAGAAAGCAAAAGCACTTCTAGCCACGGCGGAAACTCGTGGGCGCAAATATATTCAAGCGGCAGAATCTGATGCACAGGACTTGATTGAAAAAGCTGAATTGGAAGCTGCATCAGCATTTGAAAGCAAGAAGCGTGAAGCCGCTTCATTGGCGGCAGCTGCACGGCGTGAAGGTGAGCGAATCATTACCGATGCTGCGCGCGAAGTTATCGAATATCGCCAATGGCTCTCGGGTGTAATTTCTGAAGCAGAGCGCCTTTATAAAATTCAAACTCAATCTCTAGATGCAGCAGAAGGTGCAATACAGCAATCTAGGTCTCGACTAGAGACTGCATTTGTGCGTCTCAATGAATTACAAAAGGCAGTACAACAGAACCTCAATGAAGACGGAACTTTGTTAAACCGTGGCCCAATCAACGTTGCCAGCGAAAGATCAAAACCTGCGCTAGAAGCACCAAAGCGTAAACCTGCGAAGAAGGCAGCAAAGAAGTCACCACCTAAACGGAAATAGTTTTGAATGGATGATAAACGGGGTATTCGACATATACCCGCGATTGATGGTCTACGTGCAGTTGCCGTTATCGCAGTCATGCTTTATCACCTTGGATTTTCTTGGTTACCAGGCGGATTTCTCGGCGTAGATTTATTTTTTGTAATCTCTGGTTACGTCATCACTCGTTTACTATTGGATTCGATTCAACGAAGCGGCGGATTAGATCTACGCGGTTTCTACGCAGGGCGAATTCGCAGGCTACTTCCTGCGCTCATCTTCATGATTTTCTCCACGGCACTTTTTGTTGGAGTATGGGCGCCAGAAGCAATTAGGCGTTTCCTCTCTGACTTACCTTATGTTTTAAGCGGAAGTATGAACTGGGCGCTGGTTTATAGGCACCAAGATTATTTCGCTTCAATCGGGCGTCCTCCCCTTCTTCAGCACACATGGTCACTTGCGGTAGAAACTCAGTTCTATTTGGTTTGGCCGCTCATATTGTTATTTGTACTCAAGCGGTTTGGGAAAAACGTTATCCCTGGGGCGGCTCTTGGAATTGCAACTTTCTCTGGGGCCGCGCTCTTATTGCTTTCATTTCGATTAGACGATGCTAATGCCCAAAGTGTTAGCCACGTATATTTTGGAACAGATACACACAGTATTGGATTATTTTTAGGAGCAGCACTTGCTGTTAGTTGGGTTCCACAAAATTTAACAACAAACATTGTCCAAAGAGCCCAAGATTTTATTGACGGAATTGGCGTGGTTGGTTTTCTAGGTCTAATTTCATGCTTTTTATTTATCGATGAAAACAATCCAAGTCTTTATAGGTTGGCTTTTCCGCTCGCAGGAATTTTCGGCTGTGCAATCATCATGTCCGTTGTGCATCCCGCATCTCGTTTTGCTCCAGTACTAACAACTCCAGTTTTCCTCTGGATAGGAAAACGTTCATACGCGATTTATCTCTGGCACTGGATAATTTTTCAAGTAACTCGGCCAACCGTAGATTTAACTGGGCAACCTTGGGCACTATACGCACTTCGATTGCTTATAGTTTTTGCACTTGCCGACATTTCGCTCAGATGGGTTGAGCTTCCTTTCCGTAATGACCAAGTTTCTTCTTGGTTCAGGGGAATGAAATACCGTACAACTAAAGTACGAGTTCGCCAGCAAATAACTGTCTCGATATCAATTATTGCTCTTGTGATTGCTACATCGCTCGTGAGCTTCAATGCGATAGCTAAAAGTGATCGATTACAGAAAGCCCTTGAAGAGAGTTTAAATCAACCACAAACGCAAACAGCGATGAGCCCCTCCACTGTTCCTGGGCTTTGGGTAACTGGAGATTCAGTTATTCTAGGCATTCGTTATGAACTGGCTCAGACTCAACCTATTGACTTAATTAATGCCCGTGTGGGACGTCAAGCACCAGAACTTATAGCGGCGATAGAACATGACATTTCCAAAGTTCCGAATTCTCCAATAGTTCTAAACCTTGGAAATAACAATCGTTTGGCTGAGGCAGAAGTAGCCAAAATTTTTGAGTTGATTAAAAACCAACCCCAAATTATTGTGGTCAATACTGCGGTTCCAAGAGGCTGGCGTGATGAGAATGATGGGTTGATCGCTAAGTATGCACAAAAGTATTCGCAGGCATCGGTTGTTGATTGGCGGAAAATCTCTGATGGCCACCCTGAATATTTTGCTCCCGATGGGGTGCATCTGGTTCCAGAAGGAATCAAGGCTTACGTCAGCGCAATACTTTCTTTGATACAAGCGCCTGAAATAAAATAACCCCCGCACATTGTGCGAGGGTTATTTCTTAAAGCGAATTACGAATATAGACCAGGAAGTCCAAATGCTTTAGCTGATGCAACTTGTGAATCTGCATAAACACTTGAGACTCTAAAAGAAGTCCAGTCCGATGAAGAACCTTCACCCTTTGTAATATCTAATGAAAGTTGTGTTGCAGGAACCGTTGAGAGCATTTTCCACTCTCCACCATTTGATGAAGCTTCAACGCTGTAACCAGTCAATCCATCAACAGCCATCGGAGCTTTCCAGAAAATTGTTGTGACTCCTGTTGCTTTGTAATAGTGAGCAACTACGCCACCTGGAGCTTCAACAGTTGACACTGCAGGAGCAGCCGACTCTGAAGCTGATTCTGTTGGTTCAGGTGCTGGAGTTGTTGATTCAATGGCAGGAATTGAAGGCGCAGGTGTTGCCGCTTCGTCATCACTTCCGGTGGATTTTCCCCAAACAATTAGCAAGAGAAGTGCTACTCCAATTGCAACAGCAATAATTACGCGATTTGAATTAGCATCCTTTTTCGCAGCTGGAGTTGTTGATGTTGGCGAAGTCTTAGGTGCAGGAGTTGTTCCGACATCAATTCTTGATGATCGAGAGACAGATCCGACCGGAACTGGTGGAACGTTAAATTTGGTGACTTTTGCCGAAGACTTTTTTACGGTGGCTTTTTTGCGTGCTACTGATTTCTTAGCAACAGTTTTCTTCTTTGCGGTCTTCTTAGTAGCTGACTTCTTTACCGCCGATTTTCTTGCTGGCGATTTCTTGGCTACAGATCGCTTTGCTGGTGCCTTTTTTGCTGGTTTCTTCTTGGCCGCTGACTTCTTAGCGGTTGCTTTCTTTACAGCCACAGTAACTCCTTGGGTTGAGTAAGTAATCTACGTAAAACGATACTTATAGGAGAAGGTTACCCCAGCGTGGCAAGCATTTGGGTAACTCGAGGCGCAATCGCCCGTAGAGATTGACCCCTATGGCTGATCGAATCTTTGGCTTCTGCGCTCATTTCTGCGAGGGAAAGCTGACTTCCGTGAGGCTGGAAAATTGGGTCATAGCCAAAACCAAAAGTTCCCACGGGTTCGGTCAAGATATAACCCTCAAGAATCCCCTCTTGTGCAATTTCAATTCCTGTTGGGGTAACAAAAGATGTCACACACCTGAAGTGTGCACTTCGCTTTTCACGTGGCACTCCATCAAGTTGGTTGAGAACTTTTTGCAAATTAGCTTTGTCATCGCCATGGGTTCCCGACCAGCGCGCAGAGTAAATTCCGGGATCTCCACCTAAGTAATCAACACACAAACCACTGTCGTCAGCTATCGCTGAGATTCCCGTTGCCAGGCAGATAGTTCTTGCTTTCAGTAAGGAATTTTCCTCGAAAGTTTTTCCCGTCTCCTCTACATCACCAAGGTCAGGAAAGTTTTCAAGCCCAATGAGCTCGACTTCGCCGGGAGCAATTTCATCCAAGATCCTGCGAAATTCTTCAATCTTTCCAGAATTACGAGTTGCTAAAACTAATGGGTGTGATTTCATCGAATGGTTATGAAGAAAGTACCTGGCGTTGTAGCGCTGTTAATTCAGCGCATCCCGCTACGGCCAAATCTAAAAGAGAATCTAGAAGTGCCCGATCAAATGGTTGACCTTCAGCTGTTCCTTGAACCTCGATAAATTTTCCATTTCCGCTACATACAACGTTCATATCTGTATCTGCTCGAACATCTTCTTCATAGCAAAGATCCAACATCGGGACACCATCAATGATTCCAACACTAATTGCTGAAACTGAATCTGCAAGTGGTTGAGATTTGGCGTTGATATGTCCGTTAGCTTTTGCCCATGTGATTGCGTCAGCTAATGCAACATAAGCGCCAGTTATTGCCGCAGTTCGTGTGCCACCATCGGCTTGCAATACATCACAATCAATCACGATTGTGTTTTCGCCAAGTTCTTTCATATTCACTATAGATCGCAAGGATCGACCCACAAGTCGAGATATCTCCTGTGTTCGTCCGCCAAGTTTTCCTTTAACGCTTTCACGATCTGAACGTGTGTGAGTTGCACGAGGCAACATCGCATATTCAGAAGTTACCCAACCTTTGCCTGAATCTTTTAACCAGCGAGGAACGCCCGGCGTAAATGAAGCAACACATAAAACGCGAGTCCCACCGAATTCAACAAGTACCGATCCTTCGGCGTTATCTAACCAATTGCGCGTGAACTTAATGTTGCGCAAATCAGCGTTGCTTCTTCCATCGTTGCGACTCATGTTTTCCTCTCCTAGGCCAAATCTTGATGTTCTACTCGTCCAACTTCTGGACCGAGGAATCTTCGCGCCAGTGATTCAAAGGATTTTGCATCCCCTGTCGCAAGAAAACGATGAGTTGCTGGTCCTGACTTGCTCTCTCGGAGAAGTGAATTTTCAACGAGGACTCTATAGAGATCTTTTGCGGTTTCTTCGGCACTTGATACAAGGGAAACATTGTTTCCAACAACGTAGGAAATCACTCCAGTGAGCAATGGATAGTGAGTGCAACCGAGCACCAATGTATCAACATCTGCCTTAATAATTGGCTCTAAATACTCGCGCGCAATCTGGGTTATTTCAGAACCTGATGTTTCGCCTCGCTCTACGTACTCAACAAATTTAGGACATGCAATGGATGTAATCTCTAATTGTGTAGCTGCTGCGAAGGCATCCAGATATGCCTTGGAATCTATAGTTGCACGTGTTCCAATAACTCCGATACGACCAGATCTCGTTGCAGCAACAGCACGACGAACAGCGGGTGCTATAACTTCTATAACAGGAATTGAATACCGTTCACGCGCATCTCGTAACATGGCAGCACTGGCCGTGTTACATGCAATAACAATTGCCTTCACACCTTGATCAACTAGGAAATCTAAGGTTTCTAAGGCAAAGGTTCGAACCTCGGCTAACGGTCTTGGGCCATATGGCCCGCGAGCAGTGTCACCAATATATAAAGTTGATTCGTTAGGAAGCTGATCCAAAATTGCGCGGGCAACGGTGAGACCACCTACACCTGAATCAAATATTCCAATCGGGGCATCACTCACACGGCAAGGATACTTCCAGGCTTTGAGAAGCAGGTAGCCCAGAACTGAGCCTCAATTCTTGCCCTCATAAGCGAAAAATCACCCTCGTTCTCCCCACTTTTTGGCTTTCCATGCTGGATTTCAAGATGCGCACTCCTGTGCTCTGGAACACAATATGTGAGGTTTAAGTCAAGTTTCTCCCGAGCTTGGTCTCAAACCCTCTATTCAAACGAATAGAAAATAACCGAAAGGTATTAGGAGGCTTTAAATGCAGATGCTGACTCTCACAAGCAGCCAATGGAACATGGTCTACAACGTATTTTCGTTTGGACTTATTTCTATGTTGGCATGCACTGTCTTTACGCTTGTTTCACAGAATCGAGTACTTCCAAAGTATAGAAGTGCGCTTGTCATCTCATCGATGGTCACATTCATCGCTGGATATCACTACATTCGTATTTTCAATTCCTTCACTGATGCGTCAAAGGGATACGACGTAAGCATTTCTGGTGCTGGTTCATTCAATGAGGCATATCGTTATGTAGATTGGCTACTAACGGTTCCGCTACTTTTGGTTGAATTAATTGCCGTACTTGCACTTGCAAAAGCTGCTGCAAGTTCACTCATTGGGCGCTTAGTGCCTGCTGCTGTGGCAATGATTGCACTTGGTTATCCGGGAGAAATTGCAACAGATAACGGTACAAAAATTCTCTTCGGTGTACTTTCAACAATCCCATTCTTGTACATTCTCTATGTTCTCTGGGTTGAACTTGGAAAATCACTAGAGCGTCAACCAGAAGGAGTTGCTGCAACCGTTGGGCGCCTTCGTTGGTTATTGCTCGCAACATGGGGTGTTTATCCAATCTCATATCTCTTCCCTCTCTTGAACATCACAGGAACAGATGCATTCTTGTATCGACAAGTTGGATACAGCATTGCTGACGTATTGGCTAAATGCGTGTTCGGACTTACCATCATGAAGATCGCGCGTATGAAGTCAGCTGCAGAAGGTATGAAGGACGACCACTAAGTAATAGATCAAATCGATTAGGGAGGTCGAAGGAAACTTTGGCCTCCCTAATCTTCTATGTCATCCATGAGCGAAAGTATTAAACTTTCTTGTAACCAGCCAAGCCACGTATACACGGCATAAACCCCGCGCATTGGATCATCCGGGGCAAGCAATTCCAATTGCTCATGAGAATTTTCTTCTACTTTTAACCTCACGCCTAGAGCCAATCGAATGTCATTAATAGCGCCAAGCCATGCTTGTGCGCTGTCGTGGTCAAGTGAAATCTCTTCACTTGTTTCATTAAGTAAATGTGAGCGCACCGCCATTGCATGCGCACGCTTTTTTTCACGTAAGCCAGATTCTGTATATCTTCTAAATTCTGCTGACTCAATGGGATCCGCGTATGCGTTTGGCAGTAACCGTAAAAGCACCTCGTCGTCAGGAGGCGAGTCATGTCCAGTGATTCCCACCATTGCAGCTAATGGATCGCGGAATGCATCATCAACTCTTTCAGCGAGAATCTCAATCAACTGCTCGGTGAGATTAACTAACACTTCTCTCTCGGTCTGTGCAAAAGTTGCAACGAATGAATTCTCACCATGACGATTAAACGCGGTTGATGTTGTCACTTACTGATCATCTCTTTGAAGTGTTGCCCAGAGTCCTTTTTCGTGAAGCCGTTGTACGTCCCGTTCCATTTCCTCGCGTCGTCCACTTGATACAACTGCTTTGCCTTCATTATGAATCTGTAACATCAATTCGTGTGCTCGCTCTTTTGAATATCCAAATAATGTCATCAACACATACGTTACATAACTCATGAGATTTACGGGGTCATCCCACACAATTGTGATCCAGGGACGGTCGAGGAAAAAATGAGGAGTTGTGAGATCCTCAACTTCTTCGTCGATCTTTGTCATTGCGTTAATCCTCTTCGTTGAATTTCTAATAAATCACGATAGTAAAAACTGCGCCCACTTGCCCCGCTATTTTTTCATCATTGCCCATTATGACTCGATATCGTGCTGGTGTCCGTGTGGTTTCTGTAACGGATAGAGAATAACCTCCAGAAATATCCGTTTGTGTTTTCGCGCCGGATGGTTTCCAAGCTCCAGACACAAAACGTTCAAGTGAAATTTCAACTCCTGTCCTTTTTGGTTGCACAGTTCCATGGATAAGAATTTGAGATCCAACTGGACTCGATGTTGGTGCGTTGACAGAAAGCTTTCCCTTTACAAAAACTTGAAGCTCAGAACTTTGAGAACCCAATCTTTCCCATGAAGCATCCGAACGTAAGCGCACAAAAGTCGAGTTCCCTAAAGTAAGTGGAGCAATTACCGTCCCATCTGGGCCTGTTGCGGTTTGCAATATTTCACGCCAGCTTGCTTCTCCTACGGTTCGGATTTCAAGGTGGACTGGTAATCCTGAAATAGGTTGTTTATCTTGAAGTTGGAAAACACCTTTCAGATTAACTGGAATTCCGTAGGCAATCTCATTTGTATCGAAAGTCAGAGTGCTTACCACTTGATCTGGAGCGATTGCCCTACCAACTGTGCGCACTGCTTCACTTGCAGCCAAATCTTCCCAGCCTAAAGTCCACGCTGCCAAACCTGCCAAATGATATTTGGCAACAAGTTGAGCTCGCACAGAATAGCTTCGGGCATCTTGATACCAAACAGTATGTGTTGCAGTGCATGTAGTTACGACGCCTGCATCGCTCTTAACCGTGTATGCCTTTTGATAAGTGAATGTAACTTCTGCATTTACCTCACTATATGTTGGTGTAGCACCATTCTTAGTGGCCAATCCGGGCATATCTTTCATGATTACTGCAGCAGCTTTTGCATTTGTCTTAATTGCGCTGGCATATTGTGAAGGACATGTGCCTTCAACTTTAGTGATCCAATCTTTTCCATACCCGGCTACCCCGACATAAACTTTCGAAGCTGGTACTACAGAAACTGCATACGACACTGTTCGTTCTACCCAATCAATTGGGCCGATTGGTCCGGGGTTTGTTGTCGAATAGTCATAGGTCATTATTCGAAGCCGATCAATCATAGGTCCCGTAGATGCCCAGTCATAAACGTAATAACCTTTTTTTCCTGTTGCTGGGTCTAAAAGGTATGGGGTTGTTAAGGAGAGCAATTTTCCTTTAGCGTGCAAAGTGTTGCTTAACTCTTGAATAAATGAAACCCAATTAACTCGCGTGCTGGGCCAACTCGACGATGGGTCTACAAATGCGAAAGTTTCGAAATCAAGATCGATTCCGTCAAAGTTATCAATTCCATTAATATTTTTGGAGAACGCTAAATCCGATATTAATTTTACTATTTGTGCGCGCGTTGCTGGATCAGCCAACATTTTTGCCAATGCAAGTGGTTTTGTGCCATCGGCATTAAGGGTTTCGTCTGTAATGGTTGGGATAATCGTAAAACCTGAGTCACGCATAGTTGCAAGTGGAATAGCCATCGGAATACTTGGATTTGCTGATGTGTAATCGTCAGCAATTTTGCTGGGGCTCTTTAGGCTGTACCAAAATGGCATGACTTCTTTTATTAGATCTCCATTGGCAACAATGGCTGGGATTGCCTCTTTCATATTCCAATAAGGAATCCATCCTGAAAGAATTTTACGAGGCAACGGATCTGCAATTGCTGGTTGCGTATTACTGAACAACGAAAAAGTAAAAATTAGGAGAGTGCTGACAACCAGAAATTTCTTGCGTGGCTTCTTTCTATTTATCATCAGGTGGAGGTCGCAGTCCTGCATGAATTTCTTTACAGATTGGACAGATAGGAAATTTTTCAGGATCTCGAGTGGGTACCCATTTTTTGCCACAAAGAGCTCGTACGGATTTACCACTCAAAGCAGACTTGAGGATCTTCTCTTTTTTGACGTAATGAGAGAAACGATCATGGTCGCCATCATCGACCTGCGGAACCGGGCGTGTGAGGAGATCAGCGTCTTCCTCTGGCTCGCGACTAAAAATTCCCATGCCGGAAAGAATACTTGCCTGGGTAAGATATGCAGATGAAAGACCTACTTCGCACCGCTGACTTGTCGCGTGCCGACGTTGATCTCCTACTTTCAACCGCCAGCGATTTTGCAAAAGATCCATTAAAAGCAAGTACGGCGCTTGCAAACCGCACCGTTGCAATTTATATGACCAAGCCGTCAACACGTACTCGACTCGCATCGGAAACTGCGGTCGCACATCTAGGTGGAACTCCCATTTTTCTCCGAGGCGATGATTTGCAACTCGGTCGCGGCGAAACTATCGAAGACACGGCGCGAATTATTAGTGGCTACGCAAGTGCGCTAATAGTTAGAACTTTTGCGCAATCCGATGTAGATGAAATAGGACGAGCATCAACTGTGCCTGTAATTAATGCACTTACCGATGATGATCATCCAACTCAATTACTTGCAGACTGGATTACCATCCAAGAGAAATTTGGAAAAGATACCTCTGGAAGAAAATTTGTATACCT
>CAFBQZ010000020.1_pt1 | contig 14334 bp, 16 predicted proteins | sample 7270111 | NCBI WGS metagenome assembly CAFBQZ01 (sample SAMEA6814192, study PRJEB35770) | uncultured Actinomycetes bacterium | biome: Freshwater; feature: Freshwater reservoir; material: water | place: Czech Republic | collected 2016-11-09 | depth 30m m | reverse complement strand
AGGGCATCTGATCCAGCAATCCGGGTGGTGTCACGTAATCCTTGACCTGCAAGCGCCAGAAATTCGGGCTTGGCGCCTTGAAGCAGGTGCGCGACCAGCGAGGCTCCAATTTGGGGAAGATGGGAGACAAGGGCTACGGCCTGATCATGGGCTTGAGCATCCATGAGAAAAGCTTGACCACCCACAGTTGCGATAAGCCAGAGCACCTCCTCTATGACATCTTCGGCAGTTGCTGGGGTGGGTGTGTAAATCCAAGGACGGCCTTGAAAAAGATCGGCTCGCGCGGATTCAGGACCACCAATTTCCCTGCCAGCCATCGGGTGAGTACCGCAAAAACGTTGCGATAGGCCAGCCACTGTTGCAACTAAAAGGTTGGATTTAGTCTTAGTGCTTGCTATATCTATAAACGTCGACTTTGGGTTTAGTTGAAATTCATTATCAATGACCTGCTCGAGAGAGGAGGTCGGAATTGCAAAAATTGTGAGTTCAGCTTTGCCAGGTGGTGCTATTCCCACCAATTTTTGAGCTAACGCAGCACGTGGAGCGTCAATATCCGCCATTTCAACGCCGTGATTATGCCCAGCAAGGGCTAAACCAATGGAGGTTCCGACGAGTCCTGATCCAACGATGCGGACCTTCTTCATTGAGCGAGATCTTTACGCAAAGCAGTCGCGCCTCTGAGATATACGTGCGTAATTTCGCTCGCCAATCGATCGCTTTCACAGTGCAACATCACGCGAATCACCCGAGGGAGGGCGCCTGGTACGTCGATTTCAGATGCACAGAGCAACGGAACTGCTCCAAATCCGATCTCCCTTGCAGCAGCTGCCGGAAAATCTGCGGTCAAATCGGGAGTGGCTGTGAGGATGACAGATATAACGTGGAGAGTTGTAAGTGCATTCGCTTTCAACATGGCCGGCAATAACTCCATAACGCCAGAAGCGATTGCCTCGGCCGAATTGGCATCAACTTGAATAGCGCCTCTAATCGCCCTTGTGCTCATGGGATAAGGGTACTCCCCCTGGTTGCGAAGAGGTCGAAGACTTTCATGTCTTAGACGTAAATACTTTTACCGATATAGCGTTATATGTATTTACACATATGCCCATACTTGCGCTTTGAGCGTAGATCAGCCGAATGATTCATAATATCGATAAATAGATATTATAGGTGACAGATAGGCGTACTTGCTGGGTAATAATATCGACAAATCTATATTTATCATGCACCCCACTAGAGATATAGCAATTTATCGATAATACAGTGCTACGGCAAAAATCGATTTAGTGTTAAAGACTTAAAACCTTACGTAGATTAATTAGTTCTACCTCATTGAGGTCTCGCCACCGGCCTTCTAAAATATCACCAAGGACAATGGGGCCAAATCGAGTTCTGACCAGACGAACAACCTCTACCCCCACTGCTTCCATGAGGCGACGGATGATGTGGTAGCGGCCCTCGTGAATCGTTACTTCGATCCATGTTGGCGACAAGGATTTGAAATCTAAAACTCGTCCTAACCCATCCTCTAGCTCGACCCCTTTCATAAGGGTTGATTCCACTCCCCTTGGGAGCGCTCCTACAAATTCGATGAGATAGGTTTTCTCTAACCCGTAAGAAGGGTGGGTTGCCCGAAAAGTCATTTCCCCATCATTTGTTAGCAAAATAAGGCCCTCGCTCTCCTTATCTAAACGCCCGACATGGAAAAGGCGCTCTTTGCGAAGGGAAATAAAGTCAGATAATGAAGGGCGTCCTTCTGGGTCATACATGGTAGACACAACGCCTCTTGGCTTATGAAGTGCAAGATAAGTCTTAGTCAAACTAGCAGTAATTGTCTCACCATCAACCATCACTTGATTGATGGCAGGATCAATCTTGCTGCCCATCTCTCGTACGATAATTCCATCGACGCTCACTCGCCCATCACCAATGAGTTCATCAGCGCCACGACGGCTGGTGATCCCAGCATCTGCGATGAGTTTATTGAGCCGAATTGAGGCCATGACAATTTCCATTCCAACCAGGGGAAAAACTGCTTATGGCCAGAGTCTAACGCTCAAAGCCCGAACTAGTTAATCGGTCAAAGAGTCCAGAACTTCATCCAAACGGTCTAAATCAGGCAGATACGGCGCTAAAGCTGGAAGATCTGACAAGGTATTAAGGCTCAAACGCTCTAAGAAAAAGCTCGTTGTGGCATACAAAATAGCCCCGGTTTCATGTTCCAGGCCGGCTTCTTCCACGAGTCCACGCGTGACAAGAGTTTTCATTACCGCTTCTACATTCACCCCGCGAATAGCCGATACCCGAGCTCGTGAAACTGGTTGACGATAAGCAATGACTGCAAGAGTTTCCAGGGCCGCCTGGGTTAATCGCGATTGTTGACCATCAAGAACAAAACTTTCCACAGCGCTGGAATACTCTGGTCGGCTGTAAAAACGCCATCCGCCCATGATCGCCTTGAGCTCGAAACCACGATCGCCGTAACTTTCACACAGGTCTGATAACGCTTGCGTGATCTCTTCGACAGGCTTTCCTAAAACATGGGCAAGGGTCATCTCCGTGACTGGTTCATCAACAACCATCAAGATGGCCTCTATCGAACGTTGAAGTTCAGGGTTAGACATTTGTAGGCTCCTCTGTTTCGTCCTGCTCCAATACCACGGGAATATCAAATTCATCACCGGCTGAGATTTCACCGGAAGCCGACCCAGTCCAACGAATCTGGAGCTCTCCCAGAGCGACTACTTGATCGAAACGCAAAGCTCCCTGGCGATACAGGTCCAGAAGAGCCAAAAATCGGGCAACTACAACAAGTGTGGTCTCTGCATCGGCCACCAAGGTTCTAAAATTCATTGATGTGTGTTTACGCAAAGTCTCAACCACCCATCGAGACTCTTCGGCGACGCTCACCAAAGGTAGGTGGAGATGTTCGATGGAAACCAACGGCGGGGTTTTAGGCGTTAAAACCCGTTCAGCTATAGCCGCAAAACGCTGGGCCCCAACCCCAATGAGAACTTCAGGCAGGAGCGCGGCCAGTGACGGGTCTAAAGCCACAACACGAGCGAAACTCTTATCAGCAATGGCGATACGTTCCTGGAAAGTAGATGCAATCTCTTTGAACGCCCTATATTGAAGGAGTCTGGCGAAGAGCAAGTCCCGAGCCTCTAATAATGCCAAATCACTTTCATCCTCGATCTCGCCACTAGGCAATAAACGAGCAGCTTTAAGATCAAGCAAGGTAGCCGCAACGACTAAGAACTCAGTGGCTTGATCCAATTTCCAGCCTTCACCAGATTCTTCCAAGGCGCGAATGAAGGCGATAAATTCGTCTGTCACCGTGCTCAATGCAACTTCGGTGATATCCATTCTGTGACGGGAAATAAGCTGTAAAAGCAGGTCAAAAGGACCATCGAAATTATCTAGATGAACAGCGAAAGCGCTCCCATTACTAGCATTCACATCGTGGGCGCTTGTTTCCATCAGCGAACCGTACTTCACATTTGCCCTTTACGCGCACTTGCTCTTCTCCAGTGTCGGTGCGTAGAGTCCGCCCATAAGGCGGCAGAGAGGTTTGACGTTAGATGGCTAAATCGACAATTGAGGACGATGTTGCGACTACTGCAACTCTCCTTAAAAGGGCACCCAAAAATTGGCCAATCCCTGCACCGTTAACAGAACATGGGCCCGCTCGAATAATCCCCATCGTTAATCAAAAAGGTGGTGTTGGTAAAACTACGACCACAATTAATCTAGGTGCATCACTTGCCGAACTGGGACGCCGGGTACTTCTCGTTGATTTTGATCCACAAGGCGCACTCTCTGTGGGGTTAGGTGTAAATGCACACGAGCTGCGTTTAGAAGAAACCGTTTATCAGGTTTTGATGGATCCACAGTCTGACATTGAAAAAATCATCCTTAAAACTTCCGTACCTGGAATGGATCTCTTGCCAGCGAATAAGGAGCTTGCTACAGCAGAAGTTACCTTGGTCAACGAAATGGGGCGTGAAAATTTCCTCAAGCGCACTTTAGAGAGCGTTCGTGATTATTACGATGTCATTTTGATTGATTGCCAACCAACTTTAGGTTTGCTCACACTTAACGCCCTCACGGCCGCAGATGGCGTGATAGTCCCACTGCAATGCGAGTTCTTTGCGTTGCGTGGTTTCGCGCAATTGCAAGAAAACTTAGAAAAGGTTCGCGCCAATCTCAATCCCTCTTTGAAACTTATCGGAATCTTGGCAACAATGTACGACAAAAAAACTTTGCACAGTAGAGAAGTTCTTGAGCGCATTCTGGAAGCTTTTCCGGATAGCGTTTTCGAAACAGTCATCGCCCAGACCGTGCGTTTCCCAGAAACCACTGTCGCAGGAGAACCAATAACAACGTATGCGGGAAGTTCAGGTGGCGCTGCTTCGTATCGTCGCTTAGCCCGCGAATTAATCGCTATCGGAGGATCACTATGAGTCGTAGAGCTAGTTTGCCAGGAGCAGATGAATTGTTCCGATCCACAACCCCCGCGTTGAGCGCAGTACGGGATGCATTGCCAGATTCGTCTTCCGTAGCACCGCAATCTGCAACAACACAAAGTGCAACGGCGCCCGTTATTAGATCTCAGAAAAAGGGTGTGCGTACAACGTCTCGACGTCGTGTTGCCAATGTAGATAGATCACCATCTGGTCGCGAACGACACGAAGAAAAAATCACGGTTTATCTTTCACCTGAGGAACTCTTTGATCTAGATCAGGCTCGACTTTTACTTCGTGGAGATTTAGGACTTGCAGCCGATCGCGGTCGTATTGTTCGCGAATCAATTGCTGTGATTATCGCTGACTTAGAAGCCAAAGGCGATCAAAGTATTCTCGCTCGCCGCTTAAGAGGTTTATAAGAGTTACCCGTGCGCCCTCGGGTGTGCAAGCGAGTATGTTTCACGGATTTTATCTATCGTGACAAGCGTATAGATTTGCGTGGTAGTCACAGATGCGTGACCGAGCAATTCCTGAACAACTCGTATGTCTGCTCCCCCATCCAGTAAATGAGTCGCATAAGAATGTCTAAAAACATGGGGAGATACTGCATCCTCCAATCCAACCGTTTTCGCAACATCAATAACAAACTGCCATGCCGATTGCCGACTTAACCTGGTTCCCTTTTGATTAAGAAAAAGAGCGCTACTCCCCTTTTTCGATTTCTCGCTTAATAGCGGTCGGAGCCTTACGAGATATTCAGAAAGCGCATGAGAGGCAAAACTTCCCAATGGTACATAGCGTTCCTTTGAGCCCTTGCCCATGAGCTTTACTGTTTCAACCGTTACGCCCTCTGCATTCAATTGCGAAACATCGGATACATCCAAATTCACAATCTCACTCACTCGAGCACCTGTCCCATAAAGAAGCTCTATGAGTGCATTGTGTCGAAGAGCAAGAACATCTGTAGAAGATTGCGTTGCAGCAATTAACGTTGATATTTGCCCAATCGTTAGCGCTTTAGGCAATTTCCTAGGAATCTTCGAACTTGGCAAATCTACGGTTGGATCAACACAAATATTGTCTTTAGCTAGATATCGAAAAAATGATCGCACTGTTGATAAGAACCGTTGTATCGACGCCTCTGATAGTGAGCGATTTCGTAAATGCACTGCGTACGCCAGTATGAATTGGGAATCAATAGTCGATAAATCCATCTGTCTTTCTTCACAGTAGGAAAGAAAGGAAATCAAATCGCGCTCATAAGCCTTCGTCGTGTTCAAGGAAAGGCCTCGCTCTACACGCAAGTGATCGAGGAAATTGCGCACTGCAGAAGCTAAATCCATACCTTCAACTGTACTTGCTTACGCCGTCAAGACCGCGCAATCGTAATTATGGCTCTGTGCAACAGCGTAGTAATACACCTTACCTTCATGCACATTGAGACCCAGAGCCAAACCTTTATCTTTTGACACCGCTGAACGCCAACCATCGCGGGCAATAGCTAAGGCAAAAGGAAGGGTGGCATTTGTTAACGCATAAGTCGAGGTGACAGGGACTGCTCCAGGCATATTCGCGACACAGTAAAAAATACTTTCATGTATTTTGAAAGTAGGTTCAGCATGCGTGGTTGCTTTCGAATCCGCAAAGCACCCACCTTGGTCAATGGCAATATCTACCAAAACTGATCCCGGTTTCATTTTCCGTACTTGTTCATTGCTTACGAGTTTTGGTGCCTTTGCGCCATGAACCAACACTGCTCCCACAACCAAATCGGCTTTTGCAATTTCTTGATCAATTGCGTGATGAGATGCGGCCAAAGTTTTGATGGCTCCACGATAAAGAGAATCGATGTATTGCAATCGAGGGATGCTTCTATCAATAACAGTTACATCAGCTCCAAGTCCCAGCGCCATCACAGCAGAATTCAAGCCTGCAACTCCTCCACCTAGTACAACCACTTTTCCAGGAGCTACGCCAGGGACGCCACCAAGGAGAACTCCTCGTCCGCCATGTGGCTTTTGCAAAGCAGATGCTCCCACTTGAGTTGCCATCCTTCCGGCTACTTCACTCATCGGCGCAAGCAATGGTAATTGACCATTAATCTCCACAGTTTCGTAAGCAATCGCTGTTGTACCACTGGCAATCAAAGCATCAGTACATTCCTTAGAAGCAGCTAAATGTAAATAGGTGAAAAGCACTTGTCCTTTTCTCATGCGCGGATATTCCGCTGCAATTGGTTCTTTAACTTTCAAAATCAAATCAGATTTTGCCCACACATCTGCAACCGAATCAACAATCTGCGCCCCTTGAGCGATGTAATCACCATCTGTAATCGCCGAGCCAAGTCCTGCCCCTTTCTCAATGAGAACAGAGTGCCCTTCGCGAATAAACTCGCTGACACCCTCTGGCGTTATCGCAACTCTAGACTCTTGACTCTTAATCTCTTTTGGAACGCCTACTATCATTTTTACCCCTAAAACTCATCGTTGAGTTCTCTAACAGTACTGGAAATGATTGACGCTATTTACTTCTTAGCCTTGAGGGCTGCCGCTACTAATCCTGCAAATAAAGGATGAGGGCGTGTAGGGCGTGAACGAAACTCAGGATGCGCTTGCGTGCCAACATAAAAAGGATGCATTTTTGCATCTAACTCTACAAATTCCACTAAGTCGCGTTTTTTGAATAATCCGGAAAAGACTAAACCAGCTTTGGAAAGTTGATCTCTATAAAGATTGTTTACTTCATATCTATGACGATGTCTTTCAGAAATTTCTACCGCACCATAAAGATTCGCAACAATAGAACCAGGTAACAATGAAGCGAGGAACGATCCCAATCTCATAGTTCCACCCATATCTGCACTACCTGCGACAATGTCGACTTGATCCACCATAGTTGCGATTACGGGAGTACCGCTCTCAGGCGAAAATTCAGCTGAATTGGCATCTGCGATACCAGCCATGTTTCGTGCTGCCTCTATAACCATGCATTGCAAACCTAAACACAATCCAAGAGCAGGAAGTTTTGTCTCACGGGCAAACCTAAGTGCCCCAATCTTGCCTTCAATTCCTCTTACACCGAAACCTCCAGGCACACAGATTGCGTCAACATCATTCAAATGCTTTTTAGCTCCTTCTGGAGTTTCACATTCATCACTGGCGATCCATTTGATATCAACTCTCGTATTATTGGCAAAACCACCAGCCCGCAATGCTTCGGTTACCGACAAATATGCATCAGGCAGATCAACATACTTTCCAACTAAGCCCACTGTTACGCGATTAGCTGGACTGTGAACTTTCTCCAAGAGGGAATCCCATTCCGCCCAATCAACATCTTTAAATGGCATACCTAGTCGCCGAACGACGTACGCATCCAACCCTTCAGCAAATAGTACTTTCGGGATGTCATAAATAGAAGGGGCATCTACTGCAGCAACAACTGCTTCTAAATCGACGTCGCACATCAAAGAAATTTTCTTCTTTACGGATGCGGGAATTTCTCGGTCTGAACGAATAACAATTGCATCTGGGGCAATACCAATGCTGCGAAGCGCCTGCACGCTGTGCTGCGTGGGTTTAGTTTTCAATTCTCCAGAAGGACCAATATAGGGTACGAGTGAAACATGTAAGTAGAAAACATTTTCTCTGCCCACTTCTTGACGTATTTGGCGTGCAGCTTCCAAGAAAGGTTGCGATTCGATATCACCAACGGTACCGCCAACCTCGGTAATAACAATATCTATATCTGATGACGCCATCGCTCTGATACGTTCTTTAATTTCGTTAGTGATATGTGGGATAACTTGAACTGTCTCACCCAAATACTCACCTTTGCGTTCCCTTGCAATTACTCGTGAATACACCTGCCCGGTCGTAACATTTGCAGACCCGTGCAGATTCGTATCCAAAAATCGTTCATAGTGTCCGATATCTAAATCAGTTTCAGCGCCATCTTCTGTAACAAATACTTCTCCATGTTGAAAAGGATTCATCGTTCCTGGATCAACGTTGAGATAAGGATCGAGTTTTTGCATCGTGACGCGCAGTCCTCTGGAGCGCAATAAACGCCCTAAACTTGAAGCAGTGAGGCCTTTTCCTAGACTTGAGGCGACGCCTCCGGTTACGAATAAATGCTTAGTCACATGTGCCTGGCCCATGGAAGACCAACCTATCATTAAATTTGCTGAGCGCCCTCATTCTCGCATGGCGAGAAGTTCGGTGGCGTGCTCTTGGGCGCTTCGCGAATCTTCATGGCCTGCCAGCATCCGTGCAATCTCCTCTACTCGTTCATTGTCGCGGACCTCGATAACATCGCTCTGTGTCACTGAACCATCGCTAGATTTCTTTACAACAAAATGTGAATCGGCCCAAGCTGCTACCTGCGGTAAATGCGTAATCGCTATCACTTGTGCATGCTTTGAGAGATTAAAAAGGCGTCGACCAACTTCAATCGCCGCCTTGCCACCAACGCCAGCATCGACTTCATCAAATATGTACGTGCCAACAGGGGCTGATTTCGCCAAAACAACTTCAAGTGCGAGCATGATTCGAGAAAGTTCGCCGCCGCTTGCACCCTTAGATACAGCGACCAGAGGACCATCTTTTTGCGCTTGTAGAAGCATTGCAACTTCGTCACATCCATTGATAGTAAATACGTGCGCCGAAAGTTGCGACGTGTAATCAGGTGATGTTACTTCGCAGATGAAATTCGTGTGAGGCATGGATAACGAATGGATTTCTTCGCTTACGGAGATCGAGAGATCTTGAGCAATCTTGTGACGAGAGGCGCTCAATTTCTTAGCACGCTCTAGCAGGCTCTTCTTCAAAACAATCAGTTCAGCCTCCAGCGCGACCAATCGCTCGTCCCCTCCTGTCAAATCTTCAAGTGTTTCCTGCATTGCGGTATGACGTTCAATCAAATCTTTCAAAGAATCATCGCTGACCGGAACATCTGCAAACTTCTTATTGAACGACGTCAACTCCGCTTTCCTAGATTGCAATGCATCCAAACGATTAGGGTCCGCTTCTAAGCTCAGCAAATAGGAAGACGCTTCCTGGATAAAATCAGAAAGGAGATAGGAAGATTCGGCGATCTTCTCATTCATCTTTTCAATCTCAGCGTCCTTCTGCGCAACACTTTCTAGCAGTTTGCGGGCACCAAAAACCGCAGAGAGAAGCCCTCCATCATCAGAATCAATGAGATTCGAAGCACTTGTGACAGCCAGTCTAAGTTCTTCGACCGAACCCAAACGGTCAATCTCTACATTCACCTGTGACCATTCGTGCAAGGTAGGTTTAATCTTTTCATAGTGCGAAGAAAACTCGAGAAGTTCTGCAATCTCTTTTTCGCGATTATTCGCGTTCTTGCGCATGCCTGAAATACGAACAACCATCTCTGAGTATTGTTCGAAAATTTCGCGATAAGAAACTAAATCACTTGCAAGCTGGCCACCACCAAATCTGTCAAGAATATCCCGTTGCATATGTTGTTTTGTGATGCTCATGCTTGCCGACTGGGCATGGATCTCGATCAATTCTTGACTTATTTCATTCAATACACTGAGCGGAACGCTTACTCCGCCCGCAGTGGCTTTACTTTTACTGTGAACTGTTACTGAACGGGTGAGAATCAATTCGCGATCTTCTACATTTGCTCCCAAATCAACTGCTCGCTGTTCGATCATTGGCGTTATTTGAAAAGTTGCACTGGCTACAAGCCGTTCAGAACCTTGGCGAACAAGGGCGCTATCACTTTTGCCACCCAACACTAAAGAAAGTGCTGTTAATACCATTGTCTTTCCCGCACCAGTTTCGCCCGTGAGAACTGTAAAACCGTGTTCAAGATCTATGGAAGCGTCATCTATCACGCCAATACCGCGGATGGATATTTCCTTTAGAAAAGAACGCTCACTCACCGCGCCAGCCTTCAATAGGGAGCTTAAATTTCGCAACCAAACGGTCAGAAAATAGCGATGGATTCACATGAGCCAGCTTTATGTTTTTGACATCTTTTGTTATTGATACTCGGTCACCTTTTTGCAATACAAACTTGCGCAAAGAATCACCTAATAAGAGTGCTTCATCCGATTCGATATCAATTACGATTTTGGAATCCGGAGAAACAACCATTGGGCGCGAGAACAAGGCATGAGCCGATATCGGCAACAAAACTAACGCTTCTACTTCGGGCCATACAACCGGTCCTCCGGCCGAGAAAGCGTAAGCAGTAGAACCAGTTGGAGTTGCACAAATAACTCCATCGCAACCCCATCTAGATAAAGGTCGTGCATCTATTTGTAAAAATAATTGCACCATTGCGGAGGAATTTCTCTCAATTGTCACTTCATTGAGCGCCCAACCTTGGGTGACTACTTTTTCGTTACGCTCTACCTCGTAAGACAAAAGCATTCGATTTTCTTTTGTATAACTCTTTGCAATTATTGCCGTTGCAATTTCTGCCGTAGATGGTTTATCCACTTCTGCAAGGAAACCAACATGACCCAAGTTGATTCCCAGCAAAGGAATTTCCCAGTCGCGAACTAATTCAGCTCCTCGCAACATGGTTCCGTCGCCACCCAATACGACAGCTATTTCGGCATCGGCGCTTGATTCCAAAGATAGATCACGTGAGCCCGCAATTGCTGATTCTTTGGGTGCATAGAAAACGAAACCCGCCGGTTCCAGTAATGCGCATAACTGTTCCGCCACTGCACGAGCGTCAGGTCGGTTCGGATTAATGAGTAAAATTATCGAACGTTGTTTGGTTGCAGTAATTGCACTCATCACTGAGGTCCTATCGCAATTGCGTGATCTAGCATCGCTTCGTCTATTTCTTTCGCGCCACGTCGCAACCAGAGGAAATACTCAACATTGCCAGCAGGGCCAGGTAATGGACTAGCGGCAATTCCTAAGGTACCCAAACCGACGTCATATGCAGATTGGGCAACATCCAATACCGCTGAACGCCGTAATGAGGAATCACGCACAACTCCCCCAGCGCCTAATTTTTCGCGTCCCACTTCAAATTGTGGTTTAACCATGAGAACAAAATCTGCGTTGGATTTGGAAACTGCTGCCAATGCAGGAAGAACAAGAGTGAGCGATATGAAAGAAAGATCGGCCACAACTAAATCAATGGGGTCTCCAACCATTTCCCCAGTGAGGTGTCGGATATTGGTGCGATCCAAAATAATTACTCTCGGATTTTGACGTAATTCCCAAGCGAGTTGACCATAACCAACATCTACAGCAACCACCTGGCCTGCACCTCTGCGCAATAGAACATCAGTAAAACCACCAGTGGATGCGCCAGCGTCAAGACAACGTTTCTCTGTCACGACAATATCTGAAAAAGCATCTAGCGCACCAGCCAATTTATGACCACCGCGTGAGACAAAATCATCTCGCTCGCCTTGCAAAACGATCGATGTTTCAGCATCGACTTGAGTTGCTGGTTTGGAGGCGGGTATCCCAACTACTAGAACTGATCGAGATTCAATAAGGTCTGCTGCATGTTCCCGAGAGCGAGCAAGTCCTCTCCTCACTAACTCAGAATCCAAGCGAGTTTTCATAAGTACGTTCTATAAACCGTCAATGGTCGAAAGAGTTTCTTCCAATTGTGCATGCAATTTATCGAAAGCTACAGTTCTTTCGGAAACGTTCAGAGCATCAATTTCAGTGAGTTGACTCTTGATTCCTTCAACAAAATGCATCTTCTCTTCTTCATTCATCATTTCTTTTTCACAGCTTTCTTGGCTGGCGCTTTCTTGGCTGGCGTTTTCTTGGCTGGCGCTTTCTTGGCTGGCGTTTTCTTGGCTGGCGCTTTCTTGGCTGGCGCTTTCTTTAGAGTTCCGCCCTTGAGCGCATCTACTTGGGCCTTCAAACGATCGAATTCGTCTTTTTTAACAAACCCCATGCGTGAAACTGAGTTCTCAACTTCTTCCTCGATCTTGGCTTTAATACTTTCTCCACTATCGCGTACCCATGTATTAAGAGCGGCCGCTACCTCTGCGGGCGTGCGTTCACCATCGGTCACCTTTGTGAGATAAACCTTTAGTGCACTAAATAAATCGTTTGCCATTGTCCCCAGCTCATTTCGCGTACTTAGAGCGCTACGGTACCTAAAATCGCCGTATTGTGCTCGCTTCAACTTGCCATCTGCTAGCTAGCCCCTGGGCGCCTCTCCAAAAACGCCGATGTATGGCTCCTGTGATTTCCACCCATTCTTTCTCTTTCAAAGAAAGAGCGGTCCTTCTAGATCTGGCATTCCATGCCCCAATATCGAGAGTATCCACACCCGATTGATCTTCGCGGGCAATGACGATTCTAAATTCAACCACTATGTCCCCGCTGGGTAAGGTTTTTTGGGAACTCTCGCCTGAAACGCGACCACAAAGCACTAGTGCATTATGTGAATAATCTTCTACTACATTTTTAACGCTCACAGATTCCCCTTAGAAATGTTTACTTATTGAGGGAATCTTGTTCGTTGTTTCTGACAATATTGGCGTCTTCTTCTATTTGTTGTGGAAAACAATTATCAGCGCGTTGAACGCTCCAAAGCATCGGTAAGTTCTTCACCATCAAGTTCAGCACATTTGATAAACCACTCTTTAGCTTCGTCATGACGACCTGCGGCATCTAAGGCATCGGCATATGCGTAGCGAAGGCGCACGGACCATTCATTGTTTTCGCTTTTCAATTCCCGACACGTCAACGTGATGACAGCCGCATCCATCTGTCCCATATCGCGTCTGGCGCCAGCTGCAACTATTCTCATTTCGATCTCTTGCTCTTTGGCAAGTTTTGAAACTTCTGCAGAGCCTGCCATTTCAAGAGCTTTTTGTGGCCTGCCTAGTCCTCGTTCGCAATCGGCCATCACTGGCCAAATTGAAACATCGCCGGAAATTCGATGAGCAGCTCGTAATTCACGCAGGGCAATTTCGTATTTTCCGGCCCTATAAGCAGCGTATCCAGCTGTTTCGCGAGCTACTGCTAAACGACCCGCATGATGCGCCGCAGCCATTCCGTGTAAATGCGCACGCTCTGGATCTGAATCTATAAATAGATCAACGCATACTAAATGTCGTGCAACAACTTTTGCGTTATCTGCGGAGAGAGAAAGTAACTCTGCTCGTGCGCTTTTCTCTAACTCTTCACCGGTTACTTCTTCGGGAATGAGTGGTTCATAAATTCGTGGACGAAAACGCGTTGGATCAGATGAACGTCCCATCGGGGTGCGCGGAGTAACTCCACGCCCTGAGCGATCATCTCTTTCAGTTCTTGGACGAGATGATCCTGTGCGCGAAGACGAAGAAGAATCTGGACGCGATGATGGACGACCTGTTGAAGATTGTGGACGCGATGATGGACGACCTGATGAAGATTGTGGACGCGAGTTTCTATCTGAACGTTCCATAACGTCATCCTTTCATTGAAAGTACTTCGATCCTTGTATTAAAAAAAGATAAGGAGCACTTAATTAAAAGTGCTCCTTATCTTCTAAAGGATGTTCGGCAACGTTCTACTCTCCCACAAGGTCACCCGTGCAGTACCATCGACGCTGTGAGGCTTAACTTCCGGGTTCGGAATGGAGCCGGGTGTTTCCCTCACGCTATGGTCGCCGAAACTCTATTGAGATATCAATCGTGGTTCTCGACCGTATCTCGAGAACCACACAGTGGACGCGTAGCAACTTTGTAGTTAAATCCTCGGCCTATTAGTACCGGTCAGCTCCAAGGCTTGCGCCTCTTCCACTTCCGGCCTATCAACCCAGTCGTCTAGCTGGGGGCCTTACCCGGTAAACCGGTGGGAAACCTAATCTTGAAGCGAGCTTCCCGCTTAGATGCTTTCAGCGGTTATCCCTT
>CAFBQZ010000011.1_pt1 | contig 15893 bp, 16 predicted proteins | sample 7270111 | NCBI WGS metagenome assembly CAFBQZ01 (sample SAMEA6814192, study PRJEB35770) | uncultured Actinomycetes bacterium | biome: Freshwater; feature: Freshwater reservoir; material: water | place: Czech Republic | collected 2016-11-09 | depth 30m m | reverse complement strand
CCACCTAGTACTCCCCAATGTGACTGCGGTAACTCCAATAATTTGCCAAGAACACATCGCGATGTGCCTCCATGAGTTGTGACAATTAACAATTGTCCTTCGCCGCCCTTTGCAAGCGCCTTATTAATGGCATTTACTGCCCGATCGGCAACTTCAGTACGTCGCTCACCAATTGTTCCTGCAGGTGAATTATCACCATCTATCCAGCGAACAAAATTAGCAAAATCATTTTCACGATTTTCCTCGCCAGTCTTACCTTCCCAATGACCACCATTTGTTTCGCGCAGATCTGGATCTACCTCAACAGGTAATCGAACAAGGTCGGCCAGCGATTGAGCAGTAGCGCGCGCGCGTTGTAAATCACTAGAAATAATTCCAGTAGGTTTCATTCCTGCTAAAAGTTGTGCTGCGCGTTGTGCTTGATACACACCGACATCGTTAAGTGGAATATCTGAATGTCCCTGAAACCGATTGTTGATATTCCAGTCTGTTTGACCGTGACGCCATAAAACAATTCGATCAGCTTTAGGCATGAGAAACATCGTCCGTTTCCAAATCAAGTGCGATTACAGGGCAATCATTCCAGAGGCGATCCAACATGTAATAACGACGAAGTTCAGAACTTTGAATATGAACCACTAAGTCGCTGTAATCAATAAGAATCCACTCAGATCCATTTTCACGACGCGTTGGCTTCTGGCCAGCCTCAGTCATCTTGCGTTCAACTTCATCTGCAATGGCGCTCACCTGTGGCGAATTCGCTCCTGTAACTATGAGAAATACTTCAGAGAGAACCAACTGCTCCGATAAGTCAATTGCAACTAATCCAGTTGCCAATTTTTCAAGAGATGCCCGTGCGGCAATTTTTGTACTTGCAATAACACTTTCACTTGCGACCATAAAGGTTTTTCTCCTTGATATACGTTGCAACGTTCGAGGGTGAATCCTCAAGGTGTGATTGCGTAAGAGTTCGAATTGTAGTGGCAGAGATTGGCAATGCGTTAATGTCCAATCCTTGTCCGTCTCGAGCAATCACCAATATCTCTACAAGTGATTGAAGTTGCGCACTTTCATGCCATTTATCGATACCTACATAGGCATCAGAGCCGAGAATCAAAATAAAGTGTGCATCAGGACGATCCGCGATGAATTTCTTCACAGTATCGATTGAGTAACTTGGTCCACTGCGATTGATTTCAACATCGCTCACAGTTACTCGGGACGAGAGAACTTTTGGCAACTGAGCAACGGCAATTCGTGCCATCTCGAGTCGATCTTGTGCAGAAGCAATTGGTGCATCGTCGCGCATCCATGGCTGCCCTGCCGGAATCAAAACAAGTTCATCAATAATGTCTCGTGCAAATAGTTCGGTGACGACATGCATGTGTCCCTTATGGATTGGATCAAAAGTCCCCCCATAGAGTCCAACGCGGATCGCACTCATCACTTGCCCCCAAGAAGTTTTGTAAATTGTGCTTCATCAAGAACCTCAACACCTAATTCTTGCGCTTTAGCCAACTTAGACCCGGGGTCAGTGCCCGCTAACAGATAGCGAGTGTTCTTCGAGACAGAACTCGATGCTTTACCTCCGTGAAGGGCGATGATTTCACTAATTTCATCTCGCTTGTAATGCACGAGCGAACCAGTGACAACAAATGTCATTCCTGCAAGTGTCTGCGGTGCGCTCTTACTTTCTTTTTGCACCATTGTGACTCCCGCTTTAGCCCACTTACGAATAATCTCTCTATGCCAATCTTCGCTAAACCATTCAATAATTGATTCGGCAATAGTTTGACCAATGCCATCTACCGCCGAAAGCTCTTCAACGTTCGCTTTAGAAATTGCATCTATCGAACCAAGTACAGATGCGAGAGTTTGTGCGGCCGTTGGCCCCACGTGGCGAATAGAAAGGGCAACGAGAGTGCGCCAAAGTGGTCGAGTTTTTGCCTCCTCAAGTGCACTCAACAATTTTTCGACGTTTTTGCCTTCACTGCCATCCTTCTTTGTAAAAAACTCTGACTTACTCAATTCTTTAGCGGTTAATGCAAATAGGTCAGACTCATCAACAATGATGCCATCACTCAACAGTGCCTGTGCAGCTTCATATCCAAGAACATCAATATCTAAAGCCGAACGAGAACCGATATAGAAAATTCTCTCTCTCAACTGTGCGGGACATTTTTGGGTGTTAGGACAGCGAATATCAATGTCGCCTTCTGTAATAGCCCGAAGTGTTGATCCGCATTCTGGGCAGTGAGTCGGCATGACGAATGCGCGTTCACTACCAGTGCGCTTCTCGATTACTGCGCTAAGCACTTCTGGAATAACATCGCCAGCTTTTCGAATGATTACAACATCACCTATAAGGATGCCCTTTCGGACAATCTCCTGGGCGTTATGCAACGTTGCATTTGTTACCACCGAACCAGCAACTTTCACGCTCTCCATAAAGGCAAAGGGTGTTACTCGTCCAGTACGTCCGACACTTACCTTTATATCTAACAACTTTGTTGTTACTTCTTCTGGAGGATATTTGAAGGCAATTGCCCATTTGGGAGCGCGAGAAGTTGTGCCCAGCTTCTCTTGTAATGACGTTTGATTTACTTTGATGACAACGCCATCTATTTCGTGCTCCACATCATGGCGATGCTTGTCATAATTGGCAATGAAGGCGACAACTTCTTTCCGCGTTTTTAAGACTTTAAATCGAGAGCTCGTAGGTAATCCCCACTTGTTTAAGGCTTCATAGGCCGAACTTTGAGTTGCAAATGTTGCACCTTCTACTGCGCCTACTCCGTGAACAACAACGCTGAGTGGCCGAGATGCTGTTACACGAGGATCTTTTTGACGCAATGAACCTGCAGCAGCATTTCGGGGATTAGCAAATAGTGACTTACCGGCCTCTTCCAATGATTCATTAAGTTCGTTGAATGCTAACAATGGAAAGAAAACTTCACCCCGTACCTCGATAAGTGAGGGGATATCTTTACCGACCAAGACGTGAGGAAGATTCTTAATAGTCTTTACATTGAGAGTGACATCCTCACCAGTTACCCCATTTCCACGAGTAAGAGCTCTAGTTAAAACTCCATCCTCAAAGCGCAAATTAATTGCTAAACCATCAACTTTTAGTTCGCAGAGCCATTGGGCATCTGCGACTTCCTTCTCTACTCGATCAAACCACAAATCTAGTTCGGCGTTATCGAAAACATTATCTAAACTCATCATCTTCTCAAGATGGTCATGTTGTTCAAAAGTAGTGGCGAATCCTCCACCAACACTTTGAGTGGGTGAATCTGCTTCACGCAACTCTGGATGTGCACTTTCAAGTGCGTTTAATTCACGCAATAACTCATCAAATTGCGCATCTGTGATTGTAGGTTTATCTAAGACGTAATACAGGAACTGGTGGTCTCGAATCATCGTCGTAAGTTCGGAAATTCGATTCCTAGGGTTTGTGCTCATGCAACAGTTTCACTCACGGTTGCAGATCCAACGACTCGATCACCATCATAAATAACCATCGCTTGCCCAGTTGCTAAACCAAGCAGTGGGTTTTCTAAAGTGGCAATCAGCTGGCTACCGTCGTATGAATAGGTACAAGGAAGTGCTTGCCCATGGGCACGTATTTGAACAAAACCTTGCGTCGGTTTCTCTGTCACTGCTGGGCCACACCAAACTGGATTTTCGCCAAACATTTTCGTGATCGCTAACTCTTCACGCGCGCCAACAACAACAGTGTTTGTTTTGGGTTCAATCTTTAGAACAAACCTAGGCGAACCGTCATCCGTTGGAACAGAGAGTCCCAAACCCTTACGTTGACCAATCGTGTATGTGTAGGCCCCTTTATGTTCACCAATTTTCTTTCCGCTTTGATCAACAATCGGACCAACTTCACTACCTAGGCGATCATGTAACCAACTTGCATTATCACCCGAAGGAACGAAACAGATGTCATGGCTATCAGGTTTGTTTGCAACATATAGCCCTCGCTCTGCCGCTTCTTTACGAATATCTACTTTCTCTGTATCCCCTAATGGAAATATTGCTCCCGCAATTTGTTCTACCGTGAGAACTGCTAAAACGTACGACTGGTCCTTTGAATTATCAATCGCGCGATGCAATGTTTTTCCCATAGAGCCGTCGCGAGTGATTGCATAATGGCCAGTGACAACGCCATCGAATCCCATGGCTCGAGCACGATCGAGAACTGCGGCAAACTTGATCTTTTCATTACATCTCAAGCATGGGTTTGGTGTACGGCCTGAGGCATATTCTGAAAGGAAATTCTCAACAACTCCCTGATGAAACTCTTCTGCCATATCCCAAATATAGAAAGGGATACCGACAACGTCTGCAGCGCGGCGCGCATCATGCGAATCTTCGATTGTGCAACAGCCCCGCGCCCCAGAGCGATATTTCTGTGGGTTGGATGCAAGGGCAAGGTGCACACCAATTACTTCGTGGCCAGCATCGACTGCGCGTGCTGCCGCTACTGCAGAATCAACACCACCGCTCATTGCCGCAATTAGTTTCATCGCAGATTTGCCGTTCGTGCCTGATTAATCACTGCTGGCATTAACTCAATAACTTTCTCGATTTCCAAACGCGTAGTTGTTGCACCTAGGGAAAAACGTAATGAGGAACGCGCGGTTTTGTCGTTATGGCCCATCGCAAGAAGAACATGGCTTGGCCTTTGTACACCCGCAGTACATGCTGATCCTGTTGACGCGGAAATTCCTTGGCCATCGAGTAACAGCAATAGAGTGTCACTTTCAGTACCAGGGAAAGTGATATTTACAATTCCCGGAAGATGTTCATTGGCAGAACCACCATTTATATACGCATCTGGAATTGCTTTAAGTATTCCGGTTGCAAATACTTCACGTAACTGTGCAATTTGTTCGACTGGAATTGGCAATGACGAAGCAACAGCAAAACCCACAATCGAAGGTGCATTTAGAGTTCCACTACGTATGTCTCGTTCTTGGCCCCCGCCATGCAAGATTGCTGGGATATCGATGCCACGTTTTAATACCAATATTCCAATTCCAAGTGGCCCACCAATTTTATGAGCACTAAGCGTCATTGCAGTAAGACCGAGTTCTGAAAAAGAAAGAGGCACTTTGCAAAAACTTTGAACGCTATCGCTGTGCACGGGAATTTGCGCAAGGTTTGCCAACTGCACAATCTGTGCAATTGGTTGGATAACTCCTGTTTCGTTATTGGAATGCATAACTGAAATCACTGCAATTTCATCGCCACGAGTGTCAATAAGGGATTTGAGAGCATCAAGGTCAACAATGCCCTTTTCAGTCACAGCAATAGAAACAATCTCTGCGCCATCGTGATCATGCAACCAATGTGCAGGATCCAAAATTGCATGGTGTTCGATTGCCGAAATCACTACAACATTTCGTCCAAGTGGACGGTTTTTCCAAAAAAGACCTTTAAGGGCTGTGTTGTTTGCTTCTGTGCCGGATCCAGTAAAAATGATTTCACTTGCATGACACCCGATGGCCTTGGCTAATTGCTCGCGGGCTTGTTCTAACTCTTTTCGTACTGCGCGTCCTTGCGTGTGCAAGCTAGACGGATTGCCAAGTTTTTCTAATTGCGCACTCATTGCCTCAATAGCGCCCGCAACCATCGGCGTAGTCGCCGCATGGTCTAAGTAGATGGACATGCGCTCAGTCTAGGACTTACGAGCGCGCACGCCCTCCGTAGCTTGAGGTAGCACGGCAAAGAGATCTCCTACTACGCCGAAATCGGCTAATTCAAAGATGGGTGCTTCTGGGTCTTTATTAATAACGACAATGGTCTTACTCGTTTGCATACCAGCACGATGCTGAATTGCTCCAGAGATTCCACAAGCAACATAAAGATCAGGGCTAACAGTTTGGCCAGTTTGACCAACCTGAAGTGAATGCGGATACCAACCCGCGTCCGTTGCCGCACGTGATGCTCCAACTGCAGCGCCTAGTAAATCTGCAAACTCTTCAACAGGTTTGAAGTCTCCATTTGTTCCACGTCCACCTGAAACGACAACACTTGCCTGTGCTAACTCTGGACGTCCACCTTTAACAAACGGCGCAGTTGAAATAACTTCCGCGCTTTTTGCACCAGCGCTTAATGTAAATGTTGCAGTTGAAACAGCAGGCGTGCATGGGGAAAGATCTGCAGTGATTGCGTTTGGTCTTACCGTAATTATTGGAGTTCCGTGGCTGATGCGTGAATGAACAGTTGTCGAACCACCAAATACCAGTTGTGTGCAACTTAAATCTGATGCAACATCAACGGCGTCAGTAATAATTCCTGAATCCGTAGCCACAGCTACTCTGCCTGCCAATTCTTTTCCAAATGCGCTGGATGTAATGAGTACTGCATCTGGCTTATTTGCCAAAACTAATTGTGAAAGGGCGTCACTAAATGCTGGTACTGAATGCTTTGCAAACTCTTCACTTTCGAAAATAATTACATTTGCGATTGGGCTCTGAGTAAGAGCACTAGCTAAGGCAGGGCCTTTGCCTGAACCTGCGAAAACAATTGCTGTCACAGATCCCACTCGTGCGCCACATGTTGCAAGTTCGAGAGTGGTCTTTGAAACGCTCTCTCCAACGAATTGGGCAACTACATAAACAGTGCTCATATTAATTTCTTCTCTGCAAGATAGTTGACGAGCGCTTCGCCACCTTTGCCTTCATCAACAATTTTCACCCCGGCACTACGTGGTGGCCGTGGTGAGGCATCGCTGACAGCGCTCCAAGAACTTTCTGCTGGAATTCCAACCGTAGCCAAAGCGCGAATATCCATAGTTTTCTTCTTCGCAGCCATAATTCCTTTAAAGGATGGATAACGTGGCTCATTGATTTTTTCGATGACGCTAATTACCGCTGGAAACTTGGCTTTCATCGTATCGACGCCATCTTCTGTAACGCGCGTAATCGTAACTTCGCTTGAAGTTGGATCAACTACTACAGATCCCGCAAAAGTTAATTGCGCCCAACCAAGTCTTTGGGACAACATTGCAGGAACCACACTCATTCGCGCATCCGTTGATTCTGTACCGCAAAGAACTAAATCAAATCCGCCACTTGCGATAACGCTTGCTAATACTTTAGATGTCATTAAAGCATCTGCGCCAACTAAACCTGCATCTGTAATAACAACAGCGTCATCGGCTCCCATTGACAGCGCTTTTCTCACCGCTTCACTCGTGCGCTCCGGCCCCATAGAAATTACTGTAATTGTGTGGCCTTCACCGTGTGCCTCGACAATTCGCAAAGCTTCTTCCACTGCATATTCATCTAAATCATTGAGAACGGCGTCTACACCTTCTCGATCAAGGAGTCCGTTAACCATCTTTTTTTCAGCCCATGAATCAGGCACTTGTTTGACGCAAACGGCGATTTTCACAAGGTTGACATTACTATTAAGCGCGCAAGGCGACAATTCAGAGCGATACTCGTAAGTACTGCCCCGTCTGCCTTAAAATCTCCCAATGCTCGCAATTGTGGCTCCAGGCCAAGGTTCACAAACTCCTGGTTTTCTGACTCCTTGGTTAGAGGATCAACACCTCAGACAACTTCTCAATGATTTCTCGGGCGCAATCGAATTAGATTTATTACATTTAGGAACGAATGCAGATGCTGATGAAATTCGAAATACTGCAAATGCACAACCATTAATTGTTTCTGCGGGCTTAATTGGTATGCAGTCACTTGGAAAAAATATAACTTATGACATTACAGCTGGACATTCAGTTGGAGAGATCACTTCTAGCGCAATTGCAGGTGCATTTTCTGCCCTAGATGCAATGGCTCTTGTTCGAGAACGCGGTTTGGTCATGGCCGTTGCGGCTGCACATAGCGAAACTGGTATGTCCGCAGTCCTTGGTGGCGACCGCCAAGAAGTGTTAAAGGCCATTGCCAATTTAGGTTTGATTCCGGCCAATGACAATGGGGCTGGCCAGATTGTTGCTGCGGGTGACCTAATTGCACTGGCCCAACTCAACGATGCTCCACCTGCCGGGGCTCGCGTGCGTGCCCTGCAAGTAGCAGGTGCATTCCACACACATTTCATGCAACCAGCACTTTCACACTTAGAAGAATTTGCACGAACTATGACTGTTACGAATCCCCCAGTTAAAACACTTTCTAATAAAGATGGCGAAGTTGTCGCAAACGGACGTGAAGTTCTCGATCGCATTGTCAATCAAATCGCAAATCCAGTCCGTTGGGATCTCTGTATGGAGACGATGAAATCATTAGGCGTCACCGCTGTCCTTGAATTACCGCCAGCTGGGACTCTGGTTGGTTTAATTAAACGTGCACTTCCTGGAGTTGAAACTGTTGCTTTGAAATCACCGGATGACATTGACTCTGCTTTGGACTTAATCAAGCGACATAGTGAGAAAGTAGTCTCATCATGATTAAAGTGCGCACAGGGACCGATAGCCAAATACTTAGCGTTGGCGGTTATCAACCAGCTCGAGTAGTTCCAAACTCCGAAATCGTTGACCGCATTGATTCAACGGATGAATGGATTCAACAACGCACGGGCATTGAATCACGCAGATTTGCAGCACCAGATGAAAGCGTGATTGATATGGCTACAAAAGCTTGCCAGCAAGCACTCGATCGTGCGCATTTAACTATGGCCGATATCGACACAGTTATTGTCGCAACAATTACGTATCCATTCCAAGCACCAAGTGCTGCAACCGCACTCGTTGCGCGTTTGGGAAACCCTAAAGCTGCCGCATTTGATATCAATGCAGCGTGCGCCGGCTTCTGTTATGGCCTTGGCATGGCAAGTGATTTTGTGCGAAGTGGAACGTCAAAACATGTTCTCGTTGTCGGAGTTGAGAAGTTAAGTGACTTCACTGATCCAGATGATCGTGCAACAGCATTTATTTTCGCAGATGGTGCAGGTGCCGTAATTGTTGGACCATCCGATCATCCAGGAATTGGACCAACTGTGTGGGGCTCGGATGCTGATTCACGTGATGCAATCGTCATGAATCCATCATGGAACGAATTTAGAAATGATGCACAAGGTGTGAAGTGGCCAAATATTTCACAGCAGGGCCAAGCAGTATTTCGTTGGGCAGTTTTTTCAATGAGTAAAGCAGGAGTGCGAGCACTAGAAGCTGCTGGTGTAACCCCAGATCAACTCGATGCTTTTATCCCTCACCAAGCCAATGTGCGCATTATCGAAACTATGGCTAAAGAGATGAAAATCCCGGAAAAAGTAATTATCGCCCAAGATATTCGTACTTCAGGAAATACTTCGGCTGCTTCGGTACCCTTAGCAATGTCAGCTTTACTCGCAGAACACCCGGAACTGCATGGCGGATTGGCGCTACTGATCGGTTATGGCGCAGGATTGGTCTATGCAGGTCAAGTTGTTCAATTACCACCGAAACCATAAGAGCTCTACCTAGTTAACTAACTACAACCACGTACGGAAAGGCACCACATAATGGCACTGACACAAGAAGCAGTACTTGCAGGCATCAAGGAGATCGTTGAAGAAGTAGCAGGAATTCCTGCAGCATCGATCGAAATGAACAAGAACTTTACCGACGATCTCGATGTTGATTCCTTGAGCATGGTTGAAGTTGTTGTTGCCGCAGAAGAGCGCTTCGGCGTCAAGATTCCAGATGATCAAGTTTCAGAGTTAGCCACAGTTGGCGACGCTGTTAACTTCATCGTTAAAGCTTCAGCATAATTATTTTTTAAATCATGTCACGCCGTCGCGTTGTAGTAACCGGTCTTGGTGCCACCACACCCATCGGTGGAGATGTCGCATCCTCTTGGTCAGCGCTACTTGCTGGCACAAGTGGTGTGCGCACTCTGACTGAGGAGTGGGCGATAGATATTCCGGTCAGCATTGCAGGGCGTGTTCTTGTTGATCCCAGCGAAGTGATGGAACGCGTAGAAATGCGCCGACTAGATCGCTCAGAACAATTTGCCATGATTGCGTCTCGCGAAGCATGGAAAGATGCTGGATCACCAGAAGTTGAATTAGAACGTTTAGGTGTTGTTATTGCCTCCGGTATTGGTGGAGTAACAACCTTGCTCGACCAGTACGACGTATTAAAAGAAAAAGGTGCGCGCTTTGTCAGTCCGCACACTGTGCCGATGTTGATGCCTAACGGCCCCGCTGCAAATGTTGGACTAGAACTTAAAGCTCGCGCCGGTGTACATACACCGGTCAGCGCCTGCGCATCAGGTGCTGAAGCAATCGGTTACGCGATGGAAATGATTAGAAACAATCGCGCTGACATCATTGTTACTGGCGGAGTCGAAGCTGCAGTACATGCACTGCCCATGTCTGCCTTCGCCGCAATGAAAGCTCTTTCTACTCGCATGGATGACCCTGCCGGTGCATCGCGTCCTTACGATGTAGATCGCGATGGCTTTGTTCTTGGCGAAGGTGGCGGAATTTTAGTTCTCGAAGAGTACGAACATGCAAAAGCACGTGGCGCAAAAATTTATGCTGAAATTGCTGGACAAGGATTAACGTCAGATGGTTATCACATTGCAGCCCCTGATCCTGAAGGCAATGGGGTTCGCCAAGCAATTGCCTTTGCACTCAGCGATGCTGGCTTAACTACCCGAGATATTGTCCACTTAAACGCGCATGCAACATCAACTCCTGCAGGCGATGTTGCAGAAGCAAACGCGCTTCGCACAGCACTTGGCAAAGATGCAGACCACGTCGCAGTTTCTGCAACAAAATCGATGACAGGCCATTTGCTAGGTGGCGCAGGAGCAGTTGAATCTGTCTTTATTGTTAAAGCGCTACAAGATCGTATGGCTCCCCCAACAATTAATATTCATAATCTTGATCCAGCAGTAACTATTGATGTTGTGCGGGATAAACCTCGTGCACTTCCTGCCGGAGATATTGCGGCGCTCAATGATTCATTTGGTTTTGGTGGACACAACGTTGTCCTCGCATTTCGCACGCTCTAAGGAATAACTATGGACGAGCGCGATCCACTTCACCGCATTGAAAGACTTGCTGATCCCGGCAGCGTTGAACTCATTACGCCCCAAGATAAATCAGGGATGTTAGCTGCCAGCGCACTTGTCGCAGGTAATCGCGTCGTGATCTTTGCCTCCGATGCAACTATTCAAGGTGGTGCACTCGGCGTTGATGGAGCACGCGTGATTGTTCGCGCATACCAAAGTGCAATGGCTAATCAATTACCTATCCTTGGTATTTGGCACTCAGGTGGTGCGCGCTTACGTGATGGAGTCTCTTCCCTCAATGCGTTTGGCGAAGTTTTCCAAGCAATGATTACCGCTAGCGGAAAAATCCCACAACTTTCCTTAGTACTTGGACCCACTGCAGGTGGTGGTGCATATGGCCCAGCTCTTACCGATGTCGTTGTACTAGCACCAGAGGGACGCATCTTTGTTACCGGACCTGATGTTGTAAAAAGTGTTACCGGTGAGAAAGTTGATATTGCAACGCTCGGTGGTCCAGATGCGCACCGCAAAAATAGCGGCGTTGCTCACGTTATTACTCGAACTGAACAAGAAGCTTTTGATCGAGTTCGAGACCTCACATCGTTATTCGCTAATCAAGGACACATCGCAACAGATCTTGCAGAAAGTGATTTAGGAAAACTTGTTCCAGACTCCAGTAAGCGCGCCTACGAAGTGCACCCATTGGTTGATGCAATTTTAGATAACGATGCAGAGAAGTTAGAGCTACTTCCTATGTGGGCAGAAAATATGCTCACAAGTATTGGCAGATTAGGCGGACGCACAGTTGGTGTTGTTGCAAATAACCCACAATATCTAGGTGGAGTTTTAGATTCATCTGCAGCCGAAAAAGCTGCCCGCTTTGTGCGCACCTGCGATGCATTTGGTATTCCACTTATTGTTATTGCCGATGTTCCTGGTTTCCTTCCTGGTGCAGGACAAGAGTGGGAAGGCGCTGTAAGGCGCGGCGCGAAGTTGCTTCATGCATTTGGCGAATCAGTAGTCCCTCGCGTCACCCTTATTACACGGCGCGCATACGGTGGGGCATACGTTGCAATGAATTCAAAGTCGCTTGGTGCAACTCGAGTTTTTGCATGGCCCACTGCTGAAGTTTCTGTCATGGGAGCCGTTGCTGCCGTGCGTGTTTTACACCGCAGGTTATTAGCAGATATTGCAGAGGATCAAAGAGAATCCATGGAGTTAGAACTTGCCGCAGAACACGACAGAGTTTCTGGTGGTGTAGAAAAAGCGTTAGAAATTGGCGCTGTCGATGAAATTATTAAGCCAACTCAAACAAGATCAGCCCTTGCGAAAGCAATTGCAAGTGCACCGTATCGACGCGGAAATCACGGAAATATCCCGCTGTAATACCGTTCGAAGTAGGACTTGCTAACTTCTACTTGGTTTTAAATGTCACCGAAACAGTAGATGTAACAGTTTTCGCGATGCTTGAAGTGTCATACGCACCACCACTATCTGTCATGGTCGAATCCTGGGTAGTTACTTGAAAAGGACCCGCTGTAACACTGATTACTGCACCGACTGTTCCACCAACCGCCTTAGTTAAAGCAATGGCACGAACTTGGGCATCTTTCATCGCTTCTTCTAATAACTGTGGGCGAAGAGTCGGAAGCGTAGAAACATAATATTGAGGGCCGTAATTATTTACGCTGACGCCTGTCTGCAAAAGTGTGCCGATTCCTTGGCTCAACTTCGAAATCAACTCAACATCTTTAGAGCGCACAACTACATCGCGCGCTGCATTGTGGGACAAAATACGGCCAGTGGCATTTCCATTGACATATTCTTGATTGGCGTAGGTTGAAACAGATCCAAGAGTGAGTGCATCGACTGGGATTCCACCTTGAGTTAAATAAGCAGTTAGCGCAGCAACGTCGGCGCCAACTTTGGTTATTGCGTCGCCAACTCGTGGAGTTGATGCTTGAACATTAAGAGTCCATACAGCGTTATCGGCAGTTGCAGAAACTTTTGCTGATCCAGTCACTGTGATACCTGAATTACTACGAGCTGCAAAGCCGGAGCCAACTTTTGTTAATCCCCCGCCAAGTGCGATTGCAATGATGATGGCGGAAACAATAATCGTGACGGCTTTACGACGTTCGATTGTGATAATCGGACTTTCATTCAGTTGGCTCATGACATTAGTTTAATGCTAAATTCGATTTAAACTCAATTCTAAATTGCTTCACTTTCTGAAATTCCATCTAATTCCACTTGTCTAAATTGCTCAAGTTCAAGATCCCATGCACTTCCGACAGCACTTGCGAGCGCTTCTCTCATTTCTTCTTCAGGAAGTTCTAGGGCACGTGTTATTTGGTTTTCATCAACGAGTACTAAGCCAGCTCCATCAAAGTTTGCACGATGAATTCCCAGATTTGGAGTGAAACGATAGAGAGTGGATTCGCTTTCACTTTCTTCGCGAATTTCAAACCTTAAGTAATGCCATCCGCGAAGCGCACTTGCTAACTGTGCACCAATTCCTTCTTCATCTCGCCATTCACACGTTGCACGATGCATTCCCGCAAGCAAAGGTTGTGGTTGCCAATCAAGAGTCATTGATTTACCTAGAAGATTTTGTACCGCCCACTCAACATGGCGCGTAAGTGCACTCGGGGCAGAGTGAATAGTTAAAAACCCACGAGCAAGAGGTGTTCGAGCGCGAGCGCCCAACCTCTTCGATGGTGCGGTACTGCTGTCCATATCTGTCTCCTTGTAAGCGTTGGTCTGACCTTCCCCAGTCCACCAATTCACTTTCCCAAGACATGTACTTCGCATTACCCGGAAGTAATACCTATTTTTACACCCATTTACGGGTAATACGCCAGTAGGCGCACCTACCTCAACTACTCCTTTAGGCATTCAACGCATCTGCCTGTACCCTTTTAGGTAGTCGGACGCTTAATCAGTACCCGTTTCATGGCCTAAAGCTTTGCTCGGTATCGCTGGCGCAAGAGGAAGACTGGTGATCGAGGAATTCTCGTTCACCCCACATATCGAAGGAAAAGTAAAAAACATGGCAACAGGCACAGTTAAGTGGTTCAACTCTGAAAAGGGTTTCGGTTTCATTGCAGTTGACGGTGGCGGACAAGATGTATTCGTTCACTACTCAGCAATTCAAGGAAACGGTTACAAGTCCCTTGAAGAGGGTCAGTCAGTTTCATTCGAGGTCGTACAGGGTCCAAAGGGTCCTCAGGCCGATGCAGTGAACGCTAACTAATTTCACTTAGTTTACAAATAACCCTCGTCGCGAAAGCGGCGGGGGTTATTTCTTTGGTGCAGGAGGAACGTCGCCTAACTTCTTGCGCAACTTCTCGACTGCAGTAAATGGTGACTTATCAGTGCCGACTTTCCAAGCATCTAAATAAGACCACGGATACAAAACACCTCGTCGCACCCACCAAACATTTGATTCAACTGGCGTCGGCCAAGATATTCCAAAGTGGACGTGCGGCGCAGTGCCGCGCGCAGAACCAGTCGCACCAACATATGCCAGAGTCTGTCCCGCAACTACAACTACCCCAGGTTCGATTCCGGTTTCGATTTTCTTAAAGTGTGAACCGTAATATCGAACGCCATCGTCACCTACTAAAGTGACTGATAAACCACCTCGAGTGTCTCCCAAATTCTTTTTTGAATTCCATAAGTCTTTAGTCGCGACTTCGGTGATAGTTCCGCCAATCGGCGCTACATATTTGCAACCTGATTTAGCCAAAATATCGGTAGCTGCATAATCATGATGAGAATGGGCGTAGGTAACTTTGCAGCCCACTACTGGAAAGACATAGATGGGGGCAGCGGAAGCAACTGGCAGCGAAGTGGCAAATACAGCTAATGCCGTAAGCAGTACGGATTTGATGCGCATATTTGGAATTCTAGGTGCGGCAGAGCAATAAGTTTGGGAGATCAATCGCTCTCCCACTATTCTTTACATCTCCATTGATCTGAGACTGTGAAGTTTCTGATTACTCGGGGGCGGTAGCTCAGTTGGTTAGAGCCCAGAACTCATAATTCTGTCGTCGTCGGTTCGAGCCCGACCCGCCCCACTTCTTTAATTGAATACTAAGCCTAACCAAAGGATGATTAACAAATGACTTTGGCAAATAATCCGATCTTGCCGGGCTTTTATCCTGATCCTTCGATTATTCGAGTTGAAGATGATTTCTATATTGTTAATTCAAGCTTTGAATACTTTCCAGCGATTCCGATTTGGCATTCTCGCGATCTAGTTCACTGGCGACAGATCGGCAATGCTGTTGATCGCGTTGAACAAAACCTTGATTTATCTGATGTTGCACCATCTGGCGGAGTTCAGGCGGCAACTATTCGACATCACAACGGCGTTTTCTACATAACTTCTACTCGAGTTAAGAAGCAATGGCCAGGATCTGATTATCACTTTGTCATTACAGCCACTGATATCAATGGGCCATGGAGTAAATGTCACTTTATTGAAGATGCATTCGGTATCGATAGCTCACTTTTCTTCGATGGTGATAAGGCATATTTCTTGGCGAATAGAGAAAGTTCAAACCCTAGATTTGAAAATGATGCCGAAATCTGGATCAGTGAAATCAACTTAGAAACTTTTGAATTAGTTGGCGAAAAGCGCACTCTATGGAATGGCACTGGCGGGATCTTTCCGGAAGGTCCGCGCATGTATAAGCGTAATGGTTGGTATTACTTACTTATTGCCGAAGGTGGCACTCTGCATTTTCACACCACATCAATTGCCCGAAGCAAAAACGTATTTGGTCCATATATTTCAAGTCAACGAAACCCGATTCTTACCCATAAGCATTTAGCTCGTGAATACCCGGTTCACAATGTTGGCCATGCCGATATGGTCGAACTTAAAGACGGTACTTGGTGGGGCGT
>CAFBQZ010000009.1_pt1 | contig 18603 bp, 20 predicted proteins | sample 7270111 | NCBI WGS metagenome assembly CAFBQZ01 (sample SAMEA6814192, study PRJEB35770) | uncultured Actinomycetes bacterium | biome: Freshwater; feature: Freshwater reservoir; material: water | place: Czech Republic | collected 2016-11-09 | depth 30m m | reverse complement strand
ATCATGAATTTTTAATGATTCAAGGTATCCGCCAACTCTTCCGGGTTTGATATTAATAACTGTTGTTGCTTTAAGCGCAAGAGCATCACGAGCAGATTCATACGAAGTAATAGATTCATCAAGGCAGATTGGCGTATCAACTCTTGCCGCAAGGAGTGCATGGCCCACGATGTCGTGTTCGTCGAGTGGTTGCTCAATAAGCAATAAGTCATAAGCATCTAGCTTCTTCAAAAGCTCTGTGTCATTGCGTGTATAGGCCTGATTTGCATCCACTTGGAGTGGAATAGTGGGCCACATTCCACGGATCACACTGACTGGTTCTATATCCCAACCTGGCTCGATCTTTAATTTGATTCGCTTATAACCCTGGTTAACGTAATCAGAAACTTCTTCAACCAAAGATTCTATGGATGGTGCAATACCTACCGATACTCCACAGTCAATTAAATCTCGCGATGAACCCAAATACGATCCAAAGGAAATACCTTCTAATTTTAATTGCGCGTCAAGAATCGCGCTCTCAAGTGCTGCCTTAGCCATTTGATGACCAAGAAAGGGGCGAAGAGTGCCGGCAACATCTTCTGCGCGGATATCACCGAACGCAAATAGATTAGGAAGTAGAAATCTTTCCATTATATCTTGGCACCCTGCAGTAAATTCTGGGGAGTAAAGAGGCTCTGACATAGCAACGCATTCAGCCCAACCTTCAACCCCATCGTGCATAGTAATTTTGATTAAGAGAAGTTCGCGATCATTTTGTGTTCCGAAAGATGTACGGAATGGACGCACTAGAGGCAAGGCAATTGTGCGAATCTCAACGCTTTTAATGTTCACGATTTAACCTTTCCTGGGAGCGCTCAGTATGTAAGCACCATCGTTGGTAAACCCTGAGATATTCCAGCCACTGCTCAATCGGGGATGCAATTGATTACGTAGCGCCATGCGCCATTTGAGAGAAAGAACGGGATCCTTGGAACGTATGTCAATGATGTCTTCGGGTAGGTAACATAAAACTTTGTGCACGTTTTTTTCTGAATGAGCGTTTTCTTTAGGATTTCCACCAACATTTTCTAGTGCCACTGGAATCCCTTCACTATTTGTCTCTGCAACGTGCGCGCTTTTCAGAGCCCAACGAGCCATGCACCTGTCTGTAGGGTCTCCAGCGTTAAGAGCATCCGGCAAATCCCCGTAAAAATCTGGAAAATAATCGTGAACCTGCACACCAAGTTTGGTGATATTCAATTTTGCGTTGCGGCGAACTAAGGGATCGAAAGTCCAGGTTATTTCGTCATAGCCACGATCTAACGCCCAAGTCTTTTGATGATATTTAAGCGCAGTACCAATATTTTGATTGCGAAATCCCTCTTTGATTCCAGCCATATGTGAGTGCAAGTGCAGGTGTCCGTCTTCATCAACAGAGGGGAAAGCAAATGCTGCTCCCACTACTTGTCCGTCAATAAACGCGCCTGCTACGTATGTTCCGTTATGCACCATGGCTTGTAATAAGTTGGCGGTGATTTGAGTTCCCTCATCACTTGGCCAGACATCGTCGAAAATCTCACGGGCAAAGTTTTGCTCTTTTACACCGACAAGAGTTCGAATTTTAAGGCTATTCATCTGCACTTTTGCGGGATCGCTTTTGTGCTTTCTTTACCTTTTTAATAAAACGTCTCAGTCTTTTACCTTCAACATATAACATTATATAAGGATTCAAAGAGGTAGAAAAAGGCATGTACAAACTATTACCGTCGTTAGTTTTAATAACGAGTGCATTTTTGTCAATGAAGGGTTTAAGAATAATTCCGATGAGAACGATGGAAAGAACAATCAAAAATGGTTGAAGGAGGGCTTGTGAGTGAACCATGTAGGCGAAAAATTTAATCTTAAGTAGTTCCTCATACATTTGATCGCGCGAAATGATCTGTTGCCCGTTGAATAATTTTTGAACATAGTCCGGAATCTCAAATAATGTAAGGAGAAGGAGCGGTTGCAAAAGAAAATACAAATAGATAAGCCCATAAATTAATCTAAATATATTTAGAGGAATTTTAATGAAGAGAGGGCGGGGATCCTTTGCCTTAATCGATTTGATATCACCGACTGCAATTTTACCCGTTGGGATTTCAACAACTCCATCGATTAGTTGTGCTTGAATTTTAACTCTTGGCCAGTATCCAAGTTTTAGATTGAGTACTTCACCATCCACAACATCACCATCTTGACCGTAATAATATTTACCTTGGGGAGTTTTGCCTTGTAGTGCACGTCTTATTCGCATGAAAGCCCAAGGAACTAATACGAAAAAAACACAGGCAACAAGCACCGCGGTTATGGCATCAGAGCTCTTTGCACCTGGTGCAGTAAGATTTGCATAAACTGAATATGGAATTACAAGAGCTGACCAAATTGCCCATTTCTTACTAAATACGTAAGGCTTCCTAAATGGGTTGCGTGCCATTGGGCAAAGTTAGCAATCATTGACTCAAATCGGTAGATGGAACCACCTTTAATCACTTAAGGTGGAAGCATGAAAGCAATCAAAGTAAGTGCCTTCGGTGGTCCAGATGTTATGGAATATGTAGAAATGCCCGACCCGGTGCCAGCACTGGGGGAGAAACTTATTGAAGTGACATCAATCGGGGTTAACTATGCCGATACTTTACAAATCGATAACAGTTATCGAGTGCCACAAACTCTTCCACTTTTTCCAGGGCTTGAAGTAGCCGGAACTACTAGTTCGGGATCTCGTGTTTTGGCATCAGTAGCTCACGGGGGTTATGCACAAAAAGCTGTTGCTAGTGAAAGTCACATTATTGATATTCCAGATTTGATTACTGACGAACAAGCGCTTGCCATGCTGGTTCAAGGAACAACTGCTTGGCATATCCTAAAAACTGTTGGGCACATTCAACCAGGAGAGACTGTAGTAATTCATGCCGCTGCTGGTGGCGTTGGTTCGATTGCAATTCAGTTAGCCAAGATGTGGGGCGGAAAAGTTATTGCCGTTACTTCTGCTGGACCAAAACAAGAACTAGCCAAATCACTTGGAGCAGATGTAGTCATTGATGCGAATTCAACAGACCTGCAAAGTGCAATGCGTGAAGCCAATGGTGGAAAGCGTCCCGAAATGATTTTAGAAATGGTTGGCGGCAAAACCTTTGATGACAGTCTTGCAGTCCTTGCGCCATTTGGTCGTCTTGTAACTTTCGGAATGGCGTCACGAATTCCTCCCACACTTGTGCAACCAGCAACTCTTATTGGTGGGACAAAAACAATTGCAGGATTTTGGTTAGGAAATTGTTTTAATAGTAAGGAACTTCTCAACGATGTGATTGTTGAACTCTTCGGACTCATTGCACAAGGTTTGATCAAACCTGTCATTGGTGAGGTATTCCCTTTGAGTCAGGCAGGCAGAGCTCATCGTGAGATTGTTGGTCGCAGAACAACTGGCAAAGTCACGCTAAATCCGGCCATTTAACGCTTGCAATTCACGAAACTTTTCTTGATTTTCGAAATGAAGTGTCCAGCCTGTACTCTCGCTTATTGATAAACGCCCCCCTAGCTCAGTCGGTAGAGTGTTTCCATGGTAAGGAAAAGGTCAACGGTTCGATTCCGTTGGGGGGCTCGGCGGGGTAGCTCAGCTTGGTAGAGCAAGCGGCTCATAATCGCTGTGTCGCCGGTTCAAATCCGGCCTCCGCTACTAGAAAAGCACGCGTAATTTCACGACAAGCAGGGTGGTCAGGTAGCCTGACCCCTCATTCACTGAAGGAGTTAGACCATGGCAAGTAAGAGTGCGGACGTACGTCCAAAGATCACCATGGCATGCGTGGATTGTAAAGAGCGCAACTACATAACAAAGAAGAACCGTCGTAACGATCCAGACCGTCTTGAACTGAAGAAGTTCTGTCCTCGTTGCAAGTTATCAACACTTCACCGCGAAACTCGCTAATGCTCAATCCCGATTCTGTCGGGCGCACTTTTACCGGTGCCGAGTTTGTTTCTGTTACACAATCTCAGATTGAAGAATTTGCTCGCGTTGTTGGAGAAACTGATTTCAGCGTAGCTCCACCAACTTTTTCTATTCGCATCACCTTGGCGCAATCCCAAGAACTCCTCTCTAATCCCGATGTCGGCCTGGATTGGACTCGACTCGTCCATGGCGACCAAAAATTTGCAATTCATCGCCCCATTGTTGCCGGAGATCAATTGAAGTGCTCTTCTACAATCGAAAATTACAAAGTAGTAGCAGGAAATGAAATTGTTACTGTTCGATCGGATCTTCACTCTGCAAGCGAACTTGTGGTTTCAACATGGTCAACGTTAGTGGTTCGCGCATGACACATGTGGGAGATGTTGTGGCTGAGCGAGTATTCCTAATTAACCGCGAGTTACTCAAGTCGTATGCCAACGCAAGTGGGGATCAGAATCCAATTCACCAAGATGAAGCATTTGCAAAATCTGTTGGCTTACCCGATGTCATTGCCCATGGAATGTTAACGATGGCACTTGTTGCTAAGTTCGTTACTGATTGGGCGGGGGGGTCTGGCGCAGTAAAAGAATTTTCAGCCCGCTTTGTGAAGCCAGTAATTGTTCCAGCCGGAAAGGAAGTAGATCTCAAGGTCTCGGCGTTAATTTCCGAAGTCAGTGATGGCCGAGTGCGCTTGGATATAACTGCAACATCTGCAGGTGTGAAGGTATTGGGAATGTCGAAGGCGTTAGTAGAAAAGAAATGAAAGTTCCAGATGAGATCTGGAAACTGGGACAAGCCCGACACTTGGCTCGTTCTGAAAAAAACTTCGTTGAAGCTGATCGTTTGAGAAATCAGATGTGGAGTCAAGGCTGGGATGTCATCGATGCCGATGGAGGTTTTCGAATCGAGCCCAAAGCGTTGTATTTAGACTATTCATCTACGCGAGCTATAAGTGAAATTGAATGCGGTGAAATTGCGATTGCAATGATTGTTGACGGATTCCAAGAAGATGCAGTTGAAACCATTCTCGGCATTCGAGCATTCACGTCGATTCCTATTGTCCTTCTTTCACTCAATGAGGTTGGTCCAATGGAAGCGCTTTGTGATGAGAAAACTTTTGTAATCCATGTACAAGAGCCTTGTGGTTGGGGCGAAGCTGCCAACGCGCTAATGAAGAAAATTCGCGCAAAGTATTTAGTAATTATGGATCCATCAACAAGGTTTACTGGTGATGCAATTGCGCCAGTATTAGAAGAATTGCGAAAGAATGAGTATGCAGTAGTTGGGTGGCGTGGTGGGTTGATCAACGTTGAAGATGAATGGCGCAGCGTTGATGACAAAGGAGCAGGTGAAGTTGATGTTCTATTTAGTTACTTCATGGCAATAGATCGAGAAGCCGGAATCCTTGCAGGTAGTTTTAATCCTCGTGCCATTTACTACCGCAATGCCGACATTGAATTTTCGCTAAAACTTCGGCACTCACAGGGGAGATTGCTTCAAATGGATTTACCCTTAACGCAAGGTCGCCATCACGGTTATCACGATGTGGACCCTGAGTTCAGCAAGACTCAATCTAAGAAGAATTACGATCGCATCCTCGAACATTTCCGAGGAAAGAGCGCAATCTTGAGCCCCCGTCGCTAACCTTTACGCCATGGCCGAGCTATCTAACTACACCAGTCTCAGAGTTGGTGGTTCTGCTGGAAAATTTATTGAGGTTTCAACAGAGTCCGAAATTATTTCGGCAATTGAATCTGCAGGAGACAAACCAATTCTTATCATGGGTGCCGGAACGAATATGTTGGTTAGTGATGCTGGTTTTGATGGCACGGTGATCAGAATTTCTAACAATAATTTGGAGAGCGAAATTGATGCGTGTAGCGGGGCGACTCTAAAAATCGGAGCCGGGGAAAACTGGGATCATTTTGTTGCTACAACAATTTCTAGAGGTTTTGCCGGCCTTGAAACACTTAGCGGAATCCCAGGCACTGTTGGGGCTGCGCCTATTCAAAATATTGGCGCTTATGGCCATGAAGCCTCGGAGTTCATTACTCGCGTTCGTACTTATGACCGCAAGGAGAAAAAACTTACAACTTTCACTAATAGCGAATGTGGATTCTCATACCGGTCTTCACGGTTTAAAACTGAAAAAGATCGCTATGTAATTCTTGACGTTTCTTTCCAATTACGAATTGGTGAAGAAACGACTCCAATTATTTATGCTGAATTGGCGGAGGCACTGGGAATCAAGGTTGGAGAAAAAGCGCCCGTTGTGAAAACTCGCAAAGTAACTCTCGAACTGCGCTCCAAGAAAGGCATGTTGTTAAATCCCGCAGATCGTGACTCATGGTCTGCAGGATCATTTTTTACCAACCCTATTGTTGATGCAGAAATCGCGGCGCAACTTCCGGCGGATGCACCTCGTTGGCCTCAAGCAGATGGGCGAATAAAAACTTCAGCAGCATGGCTCATGGAAAATGCAGGAGTGCATAAAGGTGATTCAATTCAAGGAGCAAGAATTTCAACGAAGCACGTTCTAGCACTTACGAATGCGGGAAATGCAACCGCTGCAGATATTGCAACTCTTGCACGTAATGCTCAGATAAAAGTTAAAGAAGTTTTCGGAATAACGCTAGAACCAGAAGTGAATCTGATTGGCCTTAACCTTCTGTAATTAACTTCTTTATACGCCCAATTCCTTCGACAATATCATCATCGCTGAGCGCATAAGAAAATCTTAGATAGCCCGATGGCCCAAATGCTTCACCCGGAACTGCCGCCACTTCAACTTCATCTAAAATCAAAGTTGCGAGTTCTGCGGAAGTTTTAGGAGTTTTCCCGCGAATTGTTTTCCCTAATACTGCTTTTACAGATGGGTACACGTAGAACGCTCCTGTTGGGAGTGGGCACTCAAAACCAGGTATTTCGTTGAGCAATTTAGTAATGAGTTTACGACGGCGATCAAATGCCTCACCCATTTTGTGTACTGCAGAGAGGTCGCCAGTGAGTGCAGCAATTGCAGCGCGTTGGGAAACGTTTGAAACGTTACTGGAAAGATGTGATTGCAAATTAGTGGCGGCTTTAATGACATCTTTAGGGCCGATCATCCAACCGACTCGCCAACCTGTCATGGCATACGTTTTTGCAACTCCATTGAGAATGATTGTTTGATCGGCTAAAGCCGGAACTAAAACTGGCAGGCTCGGAGCAGTGGCTCCGTCATAAAGAAGGTGCTCGTAGATTTCGTCAGAAATAATCCAAATATTATTTTTTAGCGCCCACTCGCCAATTGCTTTCACCTGTGCTGGAGAATAAACGGCACCGGTTGGATTGCTAGGGGAGCAGAAAAGAAGCGCTTTAGTTTTTGAAGTTCGTGCGGATTCGAGTTGCTCAACGGTTACCAAATAGTCTTGCGTTTCATCCGCGAATACTTCGACAGGAATTCCTCCTGCTAATTTGATGCACTCTGGATACGTCGTCCAATATGGCGCGGGCAACAATATTTCATCACCTGGGTTAACAATTGTTGCAAACGCTTGGTACACCGCTTGCTTGCCACCATTTGTAACAAGTACTTGGTCTGCAGTTATTTCAAAATGTGAATCGCGTTTAGTTTTTTCAACGATTGCAGTGCGTAATTCTGGCAAACCAGGAGTTGGTGTGTAGCGATGATTCGAAGAAACACTTGCTGCCGAGATTGCTGCATTTACAATGTAATCAGGTGTTGGAAAATCTGGCTCACCTGCACCGAATCCAATGACTGGCCTGCCTGCAGCTTTAAGAGCTTTGGCTTTGGCATCGACTGCCAACGTGGCAGATTCAGCGATTGCGGCAATTCGGTGAGATATTCGAGTCATAGTGGTAAGTCTGCCGTATTCGGGGCCTCATCTAGGCGCGAGTTAGACCCAGCACCACTTGTGCCTCTACAATCTGCGCCCTGAGCGTTTTGGTCTCTTTGCCATGCGCTTTGAAGGGCAGTAGCTCAACTGGCCAGAGTTCCGGTCTCCAAAACCGGCGGTTGGGGGTTCAAGTCCCTCCTGCCCTGCGCAGATCGAACGAAGTAAAAGAAAGGAAGGCCCGCAATGACAGACGTTCTTGAAGTAAGTGAAGAGAAGAAGCTTGGTCTCTTTGCTCGCATTGGCCTGTTCTATCGCCAAATTGTTTCTGAACTTCGTAAAGTTGTTTGGCCAACTCGTAAACAGTTGTCTACATATACAGCGGTCGTTCTAGTTTTCGTAACATTCATTATCGCCGTGGTTTCCCTACTCGATCTTGTTCTTACCAAGATCGTTTTCTTGGTATTTGGATAAGGATAGAAAATGACTGAGGAAGTTAAACCGGACGCATTCGAAGCTGCACTTGTTGCATCTGCTGTCGAAGAACAACCGGTTGTCGCTATTGCAGAAGAGGAGTTAGTTCCAACTGCAGAAGTTGATACGGATGATTCTGAATCTCCAGAAGAAGATGATCCGAACGCACTATTTCGCCAAGCACTTCGTGTAGCACCTGGAGATTGGTATGTCGTTCATTCATACGCTGGATATGAAAAGAAAGTTCGTGGAAATCTTCAACAGCGCATTGCTTCGCTCAACATGGAAGACTTTATTTTCCAAATTGAAGTTCCAGAAGAAGAAGTAATGGAAATCAAGAACGGCCAACGCAAGATGGTCAAGCGCAATATCTATCCTGGCTACGTCTTGGTACGCATGGAACTCAGTGATGAATCTTGGTCAGCAGTCCGCAACACACCTGGTGTTACTGGATTCGTTGGCAATGCTCATCACCCAAGCCCACTCACTTTTGATGAGGTCGAAAAGATTCTTGCACCTCGTCCAGTGAAGAAATCCGATAAACCTGAAATTCGCGTTGTTGACTTTGAAGTTGGCGAATCTGTCACCGTTATGGATGGCCCATTTGCAACACTTCCAGCATCGATTAGCGAAATCATGCCCGAGCAAGCCAAACTCAAAGTTTTGGTTTCGATTTTCGGACGTGAAACCCCTGTTGAACTTTCTTTCCAGCAAGTTCAGAAGATTTAATCCCCAACGACCCTAGATAGATAGAGATAAAGGAAACCATCATGGCCCCGAAGAAGAAGATCACTGCGATGATCAAGTTGCAGATTCAAGCTGGCGCTGCAACACCTGCTCCACCAGTGGGTCCTGCCCTTGGTCAACATGGCGTCAACATCATGGAGTTCGTTAAGGCATACAACGCTGCAACGGAATCACAAAAGGGTCAGATCATTCCTGTTGAAATCTCAGTGTATGAAGATCGCTCATTTACATTCGTCACTAAGACACCACCTGCATCACGTCTCATCTTGAAAGCTGCTGGCGTTGAAAAAGGTTCAGCTGTCCCTCATAAGACCAAAGTTGCTTCAATTACAAAAGCACAAGTTCAAGAGATCGCCAAGATCAAGATGGAAGATCTCAATGCCAACGACATCGATGCTGCCAGCTTAATCATCGCAGGCACTGCTCGTTCGATGGGCATTACTGTCGATAACTAATAAATTTCTGAGGTTCACAATGAATCTCAGATGTGGGAGAACCTCGCTGGTTCGCTAACCACAACCACTAGCTCTTCTTAAGTGAAGAGGAATGAGGAAAGAAATGAAGCGCAGTAAGAAATATAAAGCAGCGGCAGAGAAAGTTAAGCAAGATCATCTCTACACGCCTCTTGAGGCAGTAACGCTAGCTCGCGAAACATCTACGACTAAATATGATGCAACTGTTGAAGTTGCTCTATGCCTCGGCGTAGATCCTAAGAAAGCCGATCAAGCAATTCGAAGCACTGTAAATTTGCCACACGGAACAGGTAAGACTGCTCGCGTTTTGGTATTTGCTGGTGGAGAGCGTGCAGAAGAAGCTCGCGCCGCTGGTGCGGACATTGTTGGAGCAGATGAATTAATTGAAGAAGTTGCTAAGGGTCGCCTCGATTACGATGCCGTAGTTGCAACTCCAGATTTAATGGGCAAGGTTGGTCGTCTTGGAAAGGTACTTGGACCTCGCGGTTTAATGCCAAACCCAAAGACCGGCACAGTAACCACCGATGTTGCAAAAGCTGTTTCAGACATTAAAGGTGGAAAGATTGAATTCCGTGTTGATAAGAATTCAAACCTCCACTTCATCATCGGCAAGGTTTCATTTACTGCAGCAATGCTTGCAGATAATTACGCTGCAGCGCTTGAAGAAGTTATGCGCGCAAAGCCATCTTCATCAAAGGGACGCTTTGTTAAGAAGGCAACTGTTTCGACCACGATGGGACCTGGTATTCAGGTAGATCCCAACTTGGTACGCGAAGCTGGATCAGGCGAATAAACCAAATTTGACGAGGGTAGGCGCAAACGCTTACCCTCGCCATATAACCAAAGACCGCAGGTCTGGACTACACCGCAAGGTTGGTTCACGAAATGACGAAAGTCAGCCCGCGTAGGTGTTCACGTTTAACCCGTGCGCCCTTACGCGTCACGGGTTTTCTTCATTTTAAGACTTGAGTTTTTATATAAGGAAAGCTCCGCAAGGAGTACATGTACTACTTACGCATAAGGAAAGGTGAACCGAATGGCTCGCCCAGATAAAGCAGCAGCAGTTGCTGAGCTAACGGAAGATTTCCGTACGGCAAACGCAACTGTGCTCACCGAATATCGCGGACTTTCCGTGACTTCGATGAAGCAACTTCGCCGTGCTCTTGGTGCAAACACTAAGTATGCGGTTGTAAAAAACACTCTCACCAAAATTGCAGCGAAAGAAGCCGGAGTTGATGTTCCAGCCGAACTTCTCAAAGGTCCTTCTGCGTTGGCGTTCATCAAAGGTGACCCAATAGATGCAGCAAAGAGCTTGCGTAATTTCGCAAAAGAAAATCCTTTCCTTGTAATCAAGGGCGGAATTTTCGAAGGCAAATCAATTACGACAGCGGAAATTCTCAAGCTTGCAGATCTCGAGTCCCGTGAGGTTCTCTTGGCAAAGCTTGCTGGTGCAATGAAGGGATCGCTTGCTAAGGCAGCGCGCGTCTTTGATGCACTACGAATCAAAATGGAAGCCGGTTCACCTGTAGTACAGGCACCTGCAGAAGTTGTTGCCGAAGCTCCTGTTGCGCAAGCACCAGTAGTTGAGGCGGTTGTTGAAGAACAACCGGCAGTCGAAGCATCGGCAGCTGAAGAAGTTGTAGCAGAAGCAGTTCAAACCCCAGAAGAAGATAAGGAATAAATCATGGCAAAACTCAGCACAGAAGACCTTTTGGGTCAGTTCAAAGAAATGACACTGGTTGAACTCTCAGATTTCGTAAAGTCATTTGAGACTGAATTCGACGTTACAGCCGCTGCACCAGTTGCAGCAGCAGGTGGCGGAGCAGCAGCTCCTGCAGCAGCAGAAGCTCAAGATGATTTCACACTCATTCTTGAATCAGCTGGATCTCAGAAGATTGCAGTTATCAAGGAAGTTCGTAACATCAATTCAAGTCTTGGCTTGAAAGAAGCTAAGGACCTAGTTGATGCATGCCCAGCAACCTTGCTTGAGAAAGCAACAAAGGATGCAGTGGATAAGGCGAAGGCTGCACTTGAAGCAGCTGGCGCAACAGTAACTGTTAAGTAATTCTGTAAATAACCTTTACAAGAATTAAAAGTTGGGCCCTTAGCGAAAGCTAGGGGCCTAACCTCATTTTTGACTCATTTCCTTGCCTTTCAGCACAGCTGAGTTACTGTTCAAACATGAGATACAGAAAGTCACTAGTTGCTCTATCGGGTATTTCTGTTCTTAATCTTTCTATAGCTCTTGTATTCCTTCCTACTGCTTTTGCAGGAGCTAAATTGGGAGGCGCATGTACAAAACCTGGCAGTACGACGAAAGTTTCAGGTAAGACTTTATTGTGTGAGAAAAAGAATAAGAAGCTTGTTTGGATACCTGCGACGAATTCAGTGATAAAAAATTCTAGTTCCTCAAATGGATCCAGCAACAAAGTAGATCCCAACAAAGTAGATCCCAACAAAGTAGATCCCAACAAAGTAGATCCCAACAAAGTAGATCCCAACAAAGTAGATCCCAACAAAGTAGATCCCAACAAAGTAGATCCCAACAAAGTAGATCCCAACAAAAGTGGTTCTAACAAAGCAGTGCCCATGGGGAATTTTCTTGTTGCTAACCCTGTAGACCTTGAGCACGTCGTAAGGTTAAGTAAGTTTCGAAGTTGCGTAGGACACGACTATTCGCCAGCAGTCTTGGCAAAATCGAGTGCGAGCGATACATCGATCGAAGGAAAGCGCTCAATGAAGCACTATGTAATTATTGATGTGCCATCGTCTCCATCCAGAGTTGTGAAAGGCTACGCACCATTTGATGGCACACTTTCTTATTCCACAAGCGGATACACAATGGGTATTGCAGTTTTGATTACCTCTTCAGATGGCTGGGTTTTTGAGTTTATGCATGTAGATCCACTTGTTGCCGATGGAAGCAAAGTTAAGGCCGGGGATGCGGTTGTTGCTGTACCTGCAAATAATGCCGCTGCTGCGAATGCTCAAAAAAACGCAGGTGGCACACCTTCCGGTGCCGATTCAACAAATGTTTTCGATATCGCCCTCTACAACCCGTTCTTAAAGCCTTCCAACTTTGAAACAATATTTAAGCATTTTGCACCTAACGTCGCCTCTCTTTGGGCGGCTAAAGGGTTTACCGCTGAATCAACAATAATTAGTAAAGAGTTGAGAGATGCATCTCCGTGTGTCACTGATGGATCATGGAATGGAAACTTTGTAGGTACTGCCCCAGAAAGTGACTACGTCAATGCTATTGGTTACAAGCCTTAGCCCATCAGGTAAGCACGCAAAACTAAACCTACTTAAACTTTGAAATAACTAGCGCCAAGGTGGCGTGCAATCACTTCGATATCATCGGCAACATGAGCATTGGTTGCAGCCGAATGGTGAATTACCCCTGCTCGTGCCCAACGTTCCCAAGCTTGGCGAACTGGACCTGAGTTAAATCTAAATCCAGCATTAGGAGTTCCAGTTGCTGGTGAGCGTCTGCCCGTAAAAACTCCTTCGGCAACAACGAATCGTGGTTCAGGTGCATAGACAAATCCGACGAGTGAAGCAGGTCCTGCGGGAATCGAAAAATTTGTGCTGGGGGATTTAATTGGGTCATGCTCGTACCAGACATCAGTAACTAACTCTGGCTTTGTAGTTCCACAGAAACCAAGGTCATGTTCTCCAGTGTTTGCAAGTATCGCTTCATTATTTTCATGATCTAGTGCTTCAATTTCATGATACAAAGTTGGATGCCCGAGACTTTTGACCGCAAGCATGGCAAGAGAAGTTAAGACATCCCCTGTGCATGTCCATGGAATTCCTGCGCTAGTTAGCCTTCCAAGTGCAAAACATGGAGCAACTCCAAAATCGGCAGAAGGCCTTAACTGTCGAACATGACAATTAATTGTTCCAACATTGGCATTGTTATCTTTGAGAATTTCCCGTAGTGCAATCTCTGCGCGAATCACACGGTTCATTGCTATTGGATCTACTGAATCAACTCCATTAAATTCGCTTTCAATCTGAATTTGAGTCTGCGCAATCTCTGTGTTCTCAACATTTTGTGATCGTGTTACTAATTCTTCAGGTGCTATATCAATCATTGTTGGACCAAAACTTTTAAGTACTTCATTTGAAACGTCAACACTTGTGTAGCCGGGCATTTTTTCACCGATGCGCACCATGCGCGCCTGTCGAACACGGCCTGCAGCACATGCTCTTCGCACGGCGGTTGTGATTCCTGCAGGAGTTTGCAAACTAGAGACCACGAGATCAAATGGACGATTAAGGCGCGATAGAGCGCTACCCAACATTGGAGCTCCTACTGTGGCCCCAGATGTGCTGATATCACTGTGATTGAAATGCTCATCCAATGAATCTCCAGGACTTAGCGCCCATAAAACAACAGGAATTCCAGGAAGGTTTTCCAGGAATGACATTCCAGTCGCAGGGGGAACGGCCATTGAGCTGATTACTACGAGAGCATCTACGTTTTTGCATTCGCGAGTGAGTGCTTTCCCTTCTTCAGCAGTAGCAATTAACCCGCTTACAGAAAGGTTAAATTCTTTTGATAAAAATTCAAGAGCGTCAGTCAAAATTTTGTGACGGTTAGCACGTAAATCCCCAGGAACAGATGACTCCCAAAATCCCCAGTAGGGATGCACGACGGCGATTGTTGATTTCATTCTTTGAGTGCCACCCTTCGCGTAATCACTTGAGTACAACATACTTCAAGGATTACTTTTTCGCTATGACAATTATGGGATTTTCCGACACATTGCAACGACGCGTTCGATTAGGAAGTTGGCAAGATCAAAAGATTTCTACTTATAAAAAAATTCTTGAAGCGTTAGAAAAACATGAGTGGGATGATGCTTCTGCACTTGCAGAATACTTTGTTGATGAAGCAGGTGTTTGCTGGCACTTGTATCGCCAATGGCTTTCAGACCTAGAAGGTTTTTTGCGTGATCAAGGAACAACGCAAGCAGACATAGATTCTATTTATGCAAATTTGAAAGAAGTTACTCGACTTCCAGATGGTTCAATTTTTGATTCGAAAGCAATGTGGGATCGAATGAATGGACTCATAAAAGATGTAGTTGTTGCTTCGAATGCACATGATGCTGAAAAAGCGACTGCACTTATGATCGAAGCTAAAGAAGTCTGGCGCCAAACTCACGATAGAGATGTGGACGCTACATATTGCTTTATGAGTGAAACTGCAGAGCGATATGGAGATGATGCGATTCCTCGGATGTATGAGCGAGTATTACTTCCACTATTTGCATGGCGATATGAAAAATTCGATATTGATAAGCATCCTTGGGATGAAGGGCTAGAAACCCTTATGTATGTGGCGTGTGAGGCTATGCGCGGACATATGGTTGGCCCAGAGCGCACCGGAGATTTTGAGCTAGAAGAATTCCCAGATCGATTCGCATTACGTTTTGACCCTTGCGGATCTGGAGGCCGAACTGTTCGTGGTGACGATATTGAAGGCACGCCTCCACGAATGGAAGCGCCATATAACTGGAGGGCTTCTCAGAAAGAATCAGATTGGAATCACTACAAGAAGAACGTTTCACTCTATTGCGCACATTGCGTAATTTTGATGGAGCATATGGCTATTGATCGTTTTGGTTATCCAGTTCGCGTGGTAGATCCTCCGACATATCCAGACACCAATCCAGATCCAGAACTTCGCCAGAAATGCCAATGGTTAATGTTTAAAGATCCAACACAAGTCCCCGAAGAGTTTTACACACGAAGTGGTCGTACAAAGCCAACTGAGTTTGGAAGCAAAGCTCATGGGGTTGTAGATCTTCCAGATCCTTCAACATTCGGAATGCCCGGAACGGGGTGACAACGCACACTCTGCCAACATGGGGAGAAGCAATTGTTATGCCCGGTGTTGGTGAACCGTTACGTCTGGTTCAAAGAACCGTGCCCGAACCTGAACCAGGATTTGCACTCATACATATCGAAGCATGTGGCGTGTGTGGATCAGATTTATTTTTGCACAAAGGTGGATTTGGAATTGAGAAACTTCCTGTAGTTCCTGGACACGAAGCAGCTGGACGTGTCATGAGTGTGGGTACGCATGAGGATGAATGGTTGATTGGTAAACAAGTTGCTCTGTATTACATCAATGCACCACGAGGTACATCGTGGATTGATGAAGGGCATGAAAATATTGGTCCAGGCATTGAACGAATGGGCGTCGATGTTGATGGCGCATTTGCAGAATTTATTGTTCGCCCTGTGCACACATTGATTCCTGTTGAGCCAGAGATGGATCCGGCAGTTGTTGCAGTTGCAACAGATGCTCTCGCTACGCCGTATCACGCGCTTGTAGATATTGCGCAATTGAAGGCGGGTCAAACCCTTGTTGTAATTGGGCTTGGTGGCATTGGAAGCAACGCAGTTCAGATTGGAAAACTCCTTGGCGCACGCGTTATTGCAGTTGGACGAAGCCAGCGGAAATTAGACCAAGCTCTTGAACTTGGCGCAGATATTGCACTTGCCTCATCCGAAGGTTTTGAAAAGGTAAGAGAAGTTGCAGGAGCAAACATTGATGTTGTTGTCGAATGCTCAGGTGTTGCAGAGATGGCGCGATTTGCAATTAACTGCGCTGGCTTTAGGGCACGAGTCGTTCTTGTAGGAGCATCAATGGAAAATTTCTCCATTGCTCCAACAGAATTAATTTGGCGAGAGTCCTCAATTATGGGTAGTAGGGGATTTACGAAAGAAAATATTCAAGATGTCCTTGACCACATTCGTGAAGGTCGTCTTGTTACAGAACATCTAACTAATAATCAACGCCCACTTCGAGATGCATCAGAAGCGCTCGAAGATCTGAAATCCGGACTATCTATGAGGACAATCCTTGTTCCAAGAATGAGAGGACTTCAATGAGAGATCATATGGAGCTCGATGGTTATGAAGGTCGGGTCGCATTTATCACCGGAGGCGCACAAGGAATTGGACGGCAGATTGCCGAACGAATGCGAGACTTGGGTGCACGCGTTGCAGTTGGTGACTTGCATCAGCCCGATGTCCCTGATTGTCTAAATATGACTATGGATGTTACGAACGAGGAATCGGTAAGACGTGCTGTTGACGAAGTTTTTACTTCGCTGGGAAGTATTGACATCCTTGTACTCAACGCAGGAATTTTCATTATCGAACCTTATGAAGATACAACTCTTGCTTCCTGGGATAGAACAATGTCAGTAAATCTCACGGGATCATTTTTAGTTTCTAAGTCAGTGTTGCCACATATGCGGGAAGCGCATTTTGGTCGAATTCTTATTATTGGTTCTAGCGCAGGAATTACCGGTGGCAGTAAGAGCGTCGCGGCGTACGCGGCATCGAAAGCTGGAGTTATGGCGTTGGCCAAGTCCATAGCCACGGCTTACGCCGAATTTGGAATTACCTCCAATGCCCTGGCTCCGGCTTTGATCGAAACCGACATGATTAAGAACATGACCGACATGGCCTCACGGATTCCCGTCGGGCGCCTTGGACGGCCAGCCGACGTGGCCGATTTGGCAGCCTTCCTATGCTCAGAAAATGCAGGCTTTATCACCGGGGCTGTCGTTGATATCAATGGAGGGTTCCTCATTCACTGAGCGTGAACCCGATGCTCGTGAATCTAGGGAATTCCCTAGATTTGCCCCATCAGTCGAGCGGGGTGAGCGGGGTTGCGTTCACAGATTTTTCCAAACCCCGTGACGGCGGGGGTATAGGTGTGATACAAGCGCCCGGTTGGACATAAGACCCCTTCGCCCGATAGCCTTCGCGTTCGCACAAATTCCTTGAGGTCAATGCATATAGCGGCTGAGACCTTTGTCCGTGCGTCACTAAAACTGTTCGGAAGGACACCTCTTGGCCGCGTCAAAAAATAAATCAGTTGCTCCAACCCGTATCTCATTTGCAAAAATCCGCGAACCACTCGAAGTACCTAATCTCTTAGCGCTACAAATCGAAAGCGTTGACTGGTTGTTAGGTAACGAATCATGGCGCGAAAGATTGGCTCAAGCTGAAGCCACTAGTCGAGGTGAGCTGCCAAAGCAATCAGGACTTGAAGAAATCTTCGAAGAGATCTCACCCATTGAAGATTTCCACGAAACCATGAGTCTTTCATTTAAAGACCATAAATTCTACGAACCAAAGCATTCACTTGAAGATTGTAAAGATCGCGATATGACATATTCGCGTCCTCTCTTCGTAACAGCTGAATTTACTAACAACATCACTGGCGAAATTAAGTCACAGACCGTTTTCATGGGTGACTTCCCAGTCATGACAGAGCGCGGAACTTTCGTTATTAACGGAACAGAGCGCGTGGTTGTTTCACAACTTGTTCGCTCACCTGGTGTTTATTTTGAGCAGAACGTTGAAAAGACTTCAGATAAAGATGTTTTCACTTCAAAGATTATTCCTGGCCGTGGTGCTTGGTTAGAATTTGAAGTTGATAAAAAAGATTTAGTTGGCGTGCGTATCGACCGCAAGCGTAAGCAATCGGTCACCGTATTCCTTAAGGCCCTTGGTTGGACTGAAGAACAAATTCGCGAAGAATTTGGTGAGTTCGAATCCATGATGGCAACTCTTGAAAAAGATAACGTCAAGACACAAGACGAAGCGCTTCTAGATATCTATCGCAAACTTCGTCCAGGCGAGCCTCCAACAAAGGAAGCTGCACAGAACCTCATTGAGAACTTGTATTTCAATCCAAAGCGTTATGACTTGGCCAAGGTCGGTCGCTTTAAGGTGAACAAGAAGCTCGGTCTTGATCAAGAACTCAAGCAGGGTCTTCTAACAATTCAGGACATCGTTGCAACCATTCGTTACTTAGCTGCCCTACACAAGGGTGATTTGCTTATGGAATATGGTCGCGAAGTTCGCGTTGTAAAAGACGATATCGATCACTTCGGTAACCGTCGTCTACGTACTGTTGGTGAATTAATTCAAAATCAAGTTCGTACCGGCTTGTCCCGTATGGAGCGCGTTGTTCGCGAACGTATGACAACACAAGATGTTGAAGCAATTACTCCTCAGACACTTATTAATATTCGTCCAGTAGTTGCATCAATTAAGGAGTTCT
>CAFBQZ010000005.1_pt1 | contig 26495 bp, 28 predicted proteins | sample 7270111 | NCBI WGS metagenome assembly CAFBQZ01 (sample SAMEA6814192, study PRJEB35770) | uncultured Actinomycetes bacterium | biome: Freshwater; feature: Freshwater reservoir; material: water | place: Czech Republic | collected 2016-11-09 | depth 30m m | reverse complement strand
TCAGGGTGAGTAAACGCACTTGGTGCAAGAACTACGAACGCCAACCACATGACGATTCCCACTGACCAGATACCAAGTTGCATACCGAAACGACGCCACACTGAAGGTGGGCGCGCAGCGTTGTTCTTAGGTGCTGTTGCTGTGCTCTTTTCGGTCATTAGTTTTGCTCCTTCATATTTCCAGTTCGTGCAACTCGGTACATGCTTTCAATAAGTTCATCCATAGTAATTTCGCTCTTCTTATAGTTTCCAGCAACTTTTCCTCTATCAAGGACGATCATGCGATCCACTGCAGGATAGATATGGAAAATATTGTGGTCGATAAAGATTGCCGAACGGCCAGAGGCTTTGATATTTTGAATGAAATCCAAGGTTTTCTTTGTCTCTGAAAGAGAAAGACCAACTGTTGGCTCATCCAAAATCACAAGCTCTGCCTCAAAGTGCAAAGCTCGAGTAATTGCTACGCCTTGCTTTTCTCCACCTGACATCGTTAATACCGTGTTATCGGGGTGGACTGCTGTGGAAGTAAATCCCATGTGCTCGCTCATTAAGCGAGCAGCTTCCCTCTTCATACCCTTTACATCTAATTTTCCAAATTTATTGATCATCTCGCGACCCATGAACATATTTCGCCAAATTGGCTGTTGCTCGCACAGTGCACGCTCTTGATAAATTGTTTCAATTCCTAACGCGCGTGCCTTAGCTACGCTCCAGTCGGAAATCTTTTCACCCTTAAACCAAATCTCTCCGCCTTCATCTGGCTTATGGAAACCCATAATAGTTTTTACTAAGGTCGACTTACCGGCCCCGTTATCACCAAGTAAACCAACAATTTCTCCTGGGTAGATCTCTAGATCAATACCCGAAAGGGAGCGAACTTCACCAAAAGTTTTGGAAACATTTTTAAGTGCAATTACAGGAGTCTGGCTGTTCATTGTTTACCTCTCATTAAAACTTCAACACGATTCACTACCTTGTTAAAGAAACAACTGGGGGCTTTCGCCCCCAGTTGTTTCCATCCAACTTCTTTACGCTAGTTTAATGAGAATTAACTCAATTAGCGAATGAGCTTTGCTGCCAATGGGATGATAACGTCAACGTTTGACTTATCAATAAATCCACCTGCAGTGTTAATGTCCAAACCAGAGAAAGCGAACTTCTTAGTTAGACATACCTGAAGGATTGGTAGATAGCCTTGTAGCCACTCTTGCTGATCAATTACCAAGCTTAGGTAGCCTGACTTGACCGCAGTACCAACAGCAGGTGACATATCAAAACCAGCTACATAAACTCCGCCTGGTTTGATGCTTGCACCCTTGAGGTAAGCCTCAGCAGATGCAGTAAGTCCACCGTGATCTAAGAACACTGATTTGATTTCAGGATTCTTTGCCATGACGCCAACGAATGTTGGTACGCCTGAGGCTGGAGTTGTATTTGTTGCTTGATCAATTTCTTGATACACAACCTTGATTCCGGCCTTCTCTAGAGCATCGATGATTCCGATTGTGCGTTGTGCACGATCTCCTGCAGCGCCTTTAAGACCCCACACGAATGAACTTCCACCCTTTGCGAGCTTGCCACGGCTGATTGCTTCGTTAGCTAGATCTACGCCAGCTTTGTAGTTAGTTGCTCCGACGTAGCCCATACCTGCAGCTGCATATTTTGGAGTAACAATTGGCAAACCTGAGTTAGCGTTTGCAACGATAATTCCCTTTTTGAATGCGTCTGCGATGATTGGACCAGCAGATGCGTCACCAATCAATCCAACGATTCCGGCAATTCCGTCTGGCTTTGAAGCAACAGCTTCCTTAAGTTGTGTTGTCATAACGCTTGGATCCCAGTTTGACCAGTAGTACTTCACTGTTGCACCGAGATCTTTTGCGGCTTGTACTTGACCGTTGTAAACGTTAACGGCGAAAACTCCACCTTGTGGACCGCCTGGGAATGCAGCGATCTTTACTCCTGAACACCATCCGCCAGCAGCAGATGAAGTAGCAGCTGTACCAACAGTTGCTAATCCAACAGATGCGGCAAGTGCTAGCGCAGTTACGCCAGCCTTAATACGACGTGCTTTCATCTATATCCTCCTAGTAGGTTCGGCCTAGGTTCGACCTAGGCTATGTATAGTTGATATTTAGCAAAGAACACAACAGGCGTGAGCGTTTTAACGGTATTACGTAATCGTTATAGAGCCTGGACGCGACTGGAAACCTTTTCATATAAGGGTGAGCCCTTAATTCTTACGTCAGAAATCGCCAATAAATAAGACTAATAGGTTGCCCGGCCACCAGAGGTATCGAAGGTAAATCCGGTGGTAAATGAGCAGGCGCGTGAAGCCATGAAAGCGATAGTTTCGGCTACTTCTTCGGCTTCTCCCACTCGGCCAAGTGGAATACGCGCAATCATGTACTTCAAAGTTTCTTCACTTGTCGTTGCATTCATTGGTGTACGAATAACGGCAGGTGCAACAGCGTTGATAATCACACCATCTGGCGCAACTTCCTTAGCAATTCCTTTAACAAACCCAATCATTCCTGCCTTAGAAGTGTTGTAAGGAGCCATTCCTGGATTTCCTTCTTTACCTGCAATGGAAGCAACGTGAACAATGCGACCATACTTCTGCGCTTTCATAATTGGGACAACTTGTTGTGTTAGCCAAATCGTTCCGAAGAGGTTTACTCGCAGAGTCAACTCGTATTCAGCCCATGTGATTTCTTCCAATTTACGATTTGTTGGACCAGTCATTCCAGCCGAGTTAACAAGTGCATCAATTCTTTTTTCTTGAGCAAAAATAGTTGCAATTGCAGCGCGAACGTTCTCCTCTTGTGAAACATCGAGAGTGAAAACTTGATCAGCATTCAAATTACAATCTTTAGCAAGGGCTGTGAGCGCATCCTTGTTGTTATCAAGAGCGATAACTCGACCACCTCGATCGGCAACCAACTTAAGACTTGCCCGTCCGATTCCGTTACCTGCACCAACAAATACAACTACCTGCCCAGTGAAATCGGTATTGTTAGTCATCGCTATCTCCTCTATTAATGTGAATGTAGTTTATTCGAGTTATTTCTTACCGTGGGAGTCGTAGTTCTTGGCATCTTGGCGTTTTTCCCAACCGGCCGCGTATAGGGCAAGTCTGCCACCTGTACGGGGGTGTTTAGCGCAAATATCCTTGTTAAGAGTTAGGCCCAAACCGGGCGCGGTTGGAAGATCAAATGCACCATCTTTTGGATTGACGTACGGAGCCCCTTCAACAATCTCGTGAACCCATGGATCTGCAAAGTCGTTGAAATGTTCAAGCACCTTCGTGTTGGAAGCGGCAATTGCGACATGGAGTGCGGCGGCTGTTCCAATTGGCCCGCACACATTGTGAGGAGCTAGTCGAACGTTATAGGCATCAGACCATCCGACAAGTCGTTGCAAACCAGTGATTCCTGCATGATGCGTGGTGTCTACTTGCAAGATGTCCACCAGGCCTTCTTCAAGGAATGGAATTAACGTACTAGGTTCGTGAATTCGCTCCCCTAGCGCTATCGGTAAGTGCGTGTGATTGCGCACTGAACGCAAACCGCTGACATCCATTGGCAAAACTGGCTCTTCAATCCAGCCCGGTTCTATATGTTCAATAGCTTTAGCAACACGCCTTGCGGTATGGGAAGTAAACCGTCCGTGCATCTCCACATAAATCTGAATATCAGGACCGACTGTGTCGCGCACTGCTTCCAATATTCCAACTGAGCGACGCAAATCTGCAGTTGTCATCTCTGCAGATGCATGGCCGAATGGATCCATCTTCAATCCTCGGTACCCTCGTTCAACAACTTTGCTTGCATACTCTGCAATGATTTTTGGATCACGATCGCCTTGGTACCACCCATTGGCATAAGCCTCTACGCGTTCTGTAAAAATCCCACCAAGCAATTTATAGATAGGGACACCTAGGGATTTTCCTAAAATATCCCAGCAAGCAATATCAAAAGCGGCTAAAGCGCTCTGGCCAACTTCTCCTGGCAAGCCGTATTCGGCAACTTGAATATTCCATGCCAATTTTGAAAGGTCGGCAGGATCGCTACCAATTAAATAGCGATCGCCCAATTCTTGGATTGCTGAAACTAGAGTGTCTGTCTTATTGACCATGCGAACTTCGCCAACACCAGTAATGCCCTCATCTGTTTGGACTTCCACGATCGTTAATTCACGCCATGGTGCACCGACAACAATGATTTCGAAACCAGTGATTTTCACGAAAATTCCTCGCATCCGTTCATTCGAGACAGTAATTATCCATAGTGTATTGAACTCTTTGGAAAATGCGAACGACGATTCATTCTTCATTAAAGTTGGCTGTTCTGATGAAACTATTAGGCATGCCCGAACCTGTAGGAGGTGTGAGACCTTGATTTTCCGGTCTCAACTCCGCAGAATGGAGCCCTAGATTCAAGCATCTGCCATCAAAAAGGAATTGAGTTGCCATGATTAAAGCCCAAGTATGGGACAGCCGTCGTTGCTGGGTGGGCGAAGGTCCTGCTGCAACTGGGATTGATAATAATGATGTCACATGGGTAGACATTCTTAATGGAAAAATTCTGTTTAAGAATCTATCCACCGATAAAACATCCGAACATGTATTAGGTGAAGACGTTGGTTTTGCGATCCCGCGCACAAAAGGTGGCCACGTAGTCGGTACGAATTCAGGGCCCTCACTGCTTGGCGAAGATGGAACATTACATTCACTTCCGAATCGATTGAGTGCCGATGGAAAACCTGATCCGGTTCCTACCCGATGGAATGATGCAAAGATTTCACCTACGGGAGATCTATGGCTTGGAACATTGGCATATAACAATGAGCCTGGCTTATCTGCGCTTTACAAAATGGACCGTCATGGAAAATCATTAACCAGAATTCTCGATGGAGTAACCTGCAGTAACGGTATCGACTGGACAGATGACGGAAAAACTATGTACTACGTCGACACCATGACTGGGAATATAGATGCATTTGATTACGACGGAAATGACATTTCAAACCGTCGAGCAATGGTCTCTATCCCAGAAGATGATGGATACCCCGATGGAATTTGTATGGATGCCGAAGGTGGACTCTGGGTTGCTTTCTGGGGAAGCGGTCAAGTTCGACGCTTTGATGAGAAATTTAATGTCACTGAGATTATCGAAATGCCATCAAAGTTTGTCACTTCCTGCGTTTTCGCAGGGCCCAATCTTGACCAGTTGATTATCACGTCGGCGCATAATGGCGATCCTGATGTAAAGAATGAAGCAGGTACGACCTGTATCGCAACACCAGGAGTCCGTGGCAGGACGACAACCCTCTATCCTTTGTAACTATTCACCACCTCAAGGAGTCTCTATGTCAGAAAAGAATTGGCCCTCTACTCGCGATGCAAACGGCCCAATGGCTAAATCAATTTCACTCCTTTCTCATCAGGGTATTCAATCCCAAGATGCTGAAGGTATTCCAGAATCTTCTAAACGATTTCCAGACGGCGCACGCTGGAAGATTGAGATTCCATCTGTTGAGGGTCCTTTAGCTTTCAAAGCAATACTCGATGAAGCCAAAAAACGTTCCGTTAAATTTCATCGCATCTCACAAGGGTCTGGCATCATGATGCAAACTGATGACGAGATTAAAGAGATGGTTGCACTTGGCAAAGCAAATGATTTAGAGGTTTGTCTATTCGTAGGACCACGCGCAGCATGGGATATCGGTAAACAACCACTTTCATCGGCGGGCGGGGTCGCATCACCAACCCTGCGAGGTACAGATCAACTGCGTTATGCAGTAGAAGATGTGTTGCATGGGGCTTCTCTCGGTGTCCGCTCCGTTCTGGTTGGAGATGTCGGCCTTCTGAGCGTTTTAGGCGAAGCAAAAAAGTTAGGCGATTTGCCTTCTGATTTCATTTTAAAAACATCAGTTGCAATGCCATGCACCAACGCAGCCACGGCTCAAGCCCTCGTCAACCTTGGCGCATCCACATTGAATTTAGCCACTGATCTTTCACTCCAACAGATTGCCGCTATCAGAGCGCAAGTAGATGTCCCTGTAGATGTTTATGTCGAAGGTCCAGATGATTTTGGTGGCGTTGTGCGTCACTACGAAGTACCTGATCTGGTTCGAGTAGCTTCGCCAATTTATCTCAAGTTCACTGTGCGAAACTCCCCCGGTCTATATCCAGCAGGTGGTCATATCCAGGCAGTAGTAGAAGCAACCGGACGCGAACGCGTTCGTCGCGCATCAATCGGGCATGCGATGTTAACCAGATACGGATACGAAAAATGAGTTCATCAAGCAAGCGACTCTTATTATTCGGTGCAAACGGAGCACTTGGAGCACCAACAGCAAAAGCGTTTCGCTCACATGGCTGGAAAGTATTTACAGTAGTAAGAACTGCCACCAACGCACCCGACGAAATTGTTTTGCCACTTTCGGAATCGAAAAAATTTGCCGAAATTAGCGCTGAGGGCGGATTCGAGTCTGTTGTCTTTGCTCAAGGAATAAACATGAACGGCACGGTAATGACTACAACGGCGGCAGATATGGATCGCCTATTCCAAGCCAACGTTGGATTTGTAATTGAGCATGTTCAGTTTTTGATGGGTAAAGATTTGATTCCTAAAAAGGGCAAGATCGTCATCATGTCCTCGCTAGCCGAAGTTTTCACTCGTAAAGAGAAGATGGCTTATTCGGTTACAAAAGCTGCCGTAGGCGGACTCGTCCGTTCGCTCTCAGTTGATCTTGGTAGATCACACCAGATTCTTGTTAACGGCATTTTGCCTGGCGTCGTTGATACGCCAATGTCTCGCACAGGTTTGACTCCAGATCAGATGGCAAATGTTCTTGAAGCCACACCAGTTGGTTCACTAGTTTTGCCTGAGGATGTTGGCAACTCAGTCTATTTATTGGGAAGCGACCTTAATACTGGGATTTCTGGACAAAGCTTGCTCGTCGATAACGCTTTCTCCGTAACATTCCTTCCATAAGATTTCCTCTATGACTGTAGAACTACTCAATGAGTCAACAGTCACGGCATATTTAAAAACCCGCAAAGTTTTCACTCCATCAGCGGACATCACTGTGGAAATACTCAGTGGCGGAGTTTCAAATGTTGTTCTTGCAGTCAGTGGTGAAGGTAAAAACTTAGTCTTCAAGCAAGCTTTGCCTGAATTAAAGGTAGCCTCCAAATGGAGTGTCGAGCAACGCAGAGCACTCGTTGAAGCCAGAGCGATAGAAGTTCTCCATGAGTTGACTCCCCTACATGTCCCCACGCTGTATGACGTTGATCCCGAGAGATTTTCTCTGCTGATCGAAAGGGCCCCGCAAGGGGTAACAAATTGGAAAGAAGATTTGCTGGCAGGAAATATTCGCCATGAGGTAGCGCAAGATCTTGGGAGGATTCTAGGTATCTGGCATACACAAACGTCACAGCGCCCCGAGATACTTAAGGAATTCGTCGAAGATTCACTTTTCGAACAACTCCGAATTACGCCTTTTTACCGATCCCTGATTGAAAAACATCGCGCACTAGCAGAAAGAATTAAAGGGCTCATCGACGAGCTAGAAGGCGATAAAAGTGCTTTAGTTCATGGCGATTTTTCTCCAAAAAATATTCTTGTTGAAGATGATAGAAAAGCAATAGTTCTCGATTTCGAAGTGGCTCACACTGGAAATCCAGTCTTCGATTTGGCATTCATCCTTGGTCATTTAATGTGCAAACAAGAATTTTTCACCGACCCACAGCAAAAGAGTTCTCTTGCTGTCTGCGCCAAGGAGTTCATAGAAAGTTATGAGAGCGTCCTAGGACGAAAAGCACCACACACCTTTACATGGCATGCAGCAACTATTGCCTTAGCTCGGGTTGATGGTGTGTCACTGGTGCATTACTTGAATACCCAAGCCCAAGAATCACTTCGTAATCGCGCAATTAACCTACTCTCTCGCGCAACTCCACCCACTCTTTCTGAAGTATTCTTGATTCCATGACAACGCTGATTACCAAGATTCAGGGATTGCAAGTTTTAGATTCTCGGGGCCGTCCAACAGTATGTGCAATCATCGAATTAAGTGATGGATCGATTCACAAAGCCAGTGTTCCTTCTGGTGCGTCCACCGGCGCCCATGAAGCATCAGAGCTAAGAGACCACAACTCCCCTCAAACTGAAAAATTCTATGCCGGAACAAGTGTGTATCAAGCAGTCAGCCACATCAATAACGAAATTGCTCCTCGACTTGTTGGCGGTCAACCGTCAACGCATGCAAGTGATGAAACTATGGTTGAACTTGATGCTACTTCCAGGCATGAGCGGATAGGTGCAAACGCAACTCTTGCAGTTTCAATTGCAACTGCCAAAGCATGCGCGCATCTTGCAGGTCTTTCGCTTGCTCAGTTTTATCAAGGGCAAGGCCCACTTCTTATTCCGATGCCAATGGTCAACATTCTCTCTGGAGGCGCACACGCAAACGGAGCACTTGATATCCAAGATGTATTGGTACTGCCACACGGCGCCGAGAATTTTGCTCAAGCCCTTTCTTGGGTTGTGGCAATTCGTGAAATGGCAGCAAAATTGGGTGCCAAAAGAGGATACGTCACCAATCTCGTTGCAGATGAAGGCGGATTAGGAATTGGCTTTGAATCATCTAATACAGCTTGCGCATTTGTTACTGAATGCATAGAAGTTGTGGGCCTGAATCCAGGCAAAGACGTTTCAATTGCACTCGACATTGCATCCACGCAGTTTTACTCCGATGGAAAATACACATCGAGAAACTCTGGCACGATCTATTCAAGCCAGCAGTGGAACGACCAATTGGTCGAACTCGTACATTCACATCCAATTATTTCTATCGAAGATCCTTTCGCGGAGGATGATTGGGATTCTTGGAATTCATTCATGAATCAGGTGCCGTCTACTTTGCAAGTTGTAGGAGATGACCTTTTCACCACCAATTTAGAACGCTTGCGTAAAGGAATCGCTGAAAAAAGCGCCAATTCGATTTTGATTAAAGCAAATCAGAACGGCCTAATTACGCACACGCACCAAGTAATCAAGGAAGCTCAAAACAATGGCTTCAAGACAATTGTTTCAGCTCGATCAGGCGAGACTGAAGACAGCTGGCTTTCAGATATCGCAACTGGTTGGAGCGCTGGTCAAATCAAAGTTGGATCTACTCATGGCTCTGACAGGACAGCTAAGTGGAACCGACTTCTTGAATTAGAAGCAACCCAAGAATGCGTATTCAGTAAACCTTTTTAAGGCTTCTTGTACGCCAAGACTTTGGACTTAATTGTTCCAATGCCTTCGATTCCGGTTTCTACAACTTCTCCACCATGAATGTATTTCTCTGGCTTGAATCCCATACCCACGCCTTGTGGAGTTCCGGTATTGATGATGTCGCCAGCTTTGAGTTCCATGAACTGGGTGATGTACCAAATGCAGTGTTCGATACCGAAAATCATGTCACTCGTCCGTGAATCCTGACGTTTTTCACCATCGACAGTGCACCAAAGGCGAACATCAGTAGGGTCAAAAGAGTCCGCGGTAACAATCCATGGGCCAATTGGATTAAATGATGGGAAAGACTTGCCCTTCATCCACTGACCTAAACGCTCTACCTGCCAATGACGTTCGGAAACATCTTGAGAGATTGTGTATCCAAGTATGTGCTCACGAGCTTGAGCCGGAGAATCTAAATACAACGCGTTCTTTCCTATAACAACGCAAATTTCAACTTCATAATCTGTCTTCTTTGATCCTGGTGGCACGATGATGTCATCAAATCCGCCAACGACAGTATCTGGAGCTTTCATGAAAACAATTGGCTCTGTTGGAATTGTTGCCCCAGTTTCAATTGCATGTTGGGTGTAGTTAAGTCCCACACAAATTGCTTTTGTAGGGCGTGCTACAGGTGAACCTAAACGGTAATCCGCAAACTTTACGCGCGGACGTGTTGAAAGATCTAGAGCTTTTACTTTTTCAAGTGCGCCGTTTTCAAGCGCTACGCGATTCCAGTCCCCGATAACATCATCAACAAAAACTGCCTCTGTATCGCTTACGATGACAGCCGCTCTTTCTTTTTCGAATTCTCCAAGTCGGGCTATACGCATCTGTTTATTTTCCTTTCACGGTATCGGCAGTAACTGCTCTGTATGACTCATCGGGTAGACCTTGGAATGCTACAGGTCGCAAGAAGCGTGTGATTGCACTTGTTCCAACGGAGGTATGCAGGGATGACGTTGAGGCAGGGTAAGGACCACCATGGTTTTGGCCAGCAGTAACTGCCACTCCCGTGGGCCACGCATTAAATGCAACTCGACCAGCCTTTGAGGCTAAAGCATTGAGGATTAGTTCTTCAGCAGTTGAGATATTTTGTGAAAAAAGGCATCCGACAAGTGCGCCTTCAAGTTTGGACAGAACGGCATGCAGTTCGTCCGAATGAGAATATGTCACAACTAATCCAGTTGGACCAAAACATTCCGTGGCCAAATACTCAGGGTGTGTCAGAACACTCTGAGCAGATACAACCAGCACGGCGGGTGAGGAGAAAAATCCTTGAGTCGGCGCACTCTTTCCTTGCAATAAGCGTGCACTTGTTTTGGAAATAACATCTGCGCGATTTTTGTCGTGGAGTGACTTAGTTGCCTCGCTCAAAAATGGCGAAGGCTCTCGGTGTGACAATTGCTCTTGGACCGCGTTGATAAATTCTGCATTATCTGGAACAAAGAGAACACTTGGGTTCGTGCAAAATTGCCCATTACCCATGAGAAGTGAATCTAAATAAGCACCAGCAAAAGCATTTACATCGCTCAAGGCCGTCGACGTAACAACAACTGGATTGACGCTTCCTAGTTCTCCGTAAAAGGGAATCGGACATTCGCGATCTTGCGCTAAATCAAAAAGTGCTCGGCCACCAGCTTTAGAGCCAGTAAATGCACCTGCGCTGATGCGTGGATCCGTGATCACACTCTTTCCGAAATCAAAACCATGGCCCAAAGAAATTATTCCCTCCGGCGCTCCCGCATCTATCAACGCTTTCTTTGCGATATCAAAACTCAATTGAGAAGTTTGAGGGTGCGCGGGATGCGCTTTGATGACAACCGAACATCCTGCAGCAAGTGCCGAAGCAGTGTCTCCGCCTAGAACGCTAAAAGCAAAAGGAAAATTGCTTGCGCCAAAAACTGCAACAGGCCCAATTGCACGCAGAGTTTTCAAAAACTTAGGGTGACCTTGTGGAAGAGGAGCATCGACTGCCGAATCAATCGATGGCGCTACGAACTCACCCTTCTCAAGTGCTTGCGCAAAAGTTCTCAATTGAAAAGTGGTACGTCCTACTTCACCCGTTAGTCGAGGTATCCCAAGTGCAGTTTCAGCATCAGCGATTTCCACCAATTTCTCAGTGTTAGCGTCTAGAGCATCAGCTAATGCGAAAAGTACTTTGGCCCGACTAGTTGCCGAAGTGAGAGACCACTTCTCAAAAGCAGTTACGGCACTAGCAATCATTGAATCAACTTGGGCCGATGTTGTCGGAGCAATTATTGGGCCGAAGGACTCCCCGGTTCGTGGATTTACAGATTGAATAGACATTTCTACCTTTTCACTAAGCATCGGAGAGTTATGCAGGGATTCTAATCTAAGAAGAAGTCCAACAAAAAATCAGTCGTGCCTGGCACTACGGCGTATTTATCAAGATCAGTTATTCCCTCTGATGCCAGCAATTCATCGTCAATGAAGAAATTCCCGGTGCATTCGGTAGATGGGCGATTGAGAATAATGTAGGCAGAGTCGGAGAGGATTTCAGGTTTGCGGCACGCATGTGTATCAACACCGGGAATCATTGCAAGAGCGGCTGTATCTATGGCTGTTCGTGGCCAGAGCGCGTTCACTGCAATGCCATCGCGCATAAATTCGGCAGACATTCCCAGCACGCACATACTCATTCCATATTTGGCCATTGTGTAGGCCACATGATTCTTAAACCAATGAGGTTTCATGGACAGTGGCGGTGAGAGATTGAGAATATGTGGATTTCGGCCCGCTTGAGCGGAAGCGATCAGATGAGGCAACACTGCTTGGGAGGTGAGGAAAGTTCCTCGAACATTGACATCAAACATCAAATCAAAACGCTTTGCGGGGGTTTCTAAAGTCTTGGTCAAATTAATTGCACTAGCGTTATTTATCAAAATATCTATTCCCCCAAAAGCTTCGGCAGCCTTTTCTACCGCCATGGCTATTTGGGTTTCATCACGTAAATCACACTGAATGGGTAGCGCTACTCCACCAGCATTTCGAATCTCCTCAGCTGCTGTAAAAATGGTGCCAGGCAACTTCGGATTAGATTCAACTGTTTTGGCAGCGATTGCCACACTGGCTCCATCGCGTGCAGCCCTTAAAGCAATCGCTAAGCCAATACCACGTGAGCCTCCCGTAATGAATAACTTCTTTCCGCTAAGACTCATTTCTGCTCTCTATTCGCTGCAAATTTCATGAACGCCCCCATGGCTTCTTCGGATTGCAAAGCTATTCTAAATAATTCTCCCTCTGCCCTCATAACGGCAGAAACTGCATCATGAGTTCTGCTTTTCATCAGTGCTTTTGTATTTATTACCGAAGTCGGAGGTTGCCCTGCAATTTTCTTGGCCATTGCTTGTGCTAGATCACGGGCGCTATCGCTTACTTCAAGTACGAGCCCCATTTCTTTGGCTTGGCTGGCATCAAAACTCTCCCCCGATAGAAAAGTTTTCGCTGCTCTTTGATATCCGACAAGAAGTGGGAACAGATAGCTGGAACCGGCTTCAGGCACCAAACCCAAAGTCACAAAAGGCATCGAGAATTTCGCTGTAGGTGTCGCGTAAACTAGATCGCAATGAAACAGCATGGTTGTTCCAATACCCACAGCATTGCCTTGCACAACTGCGATGATCGGTTTGGGGAAATTTTGAAGCTCTGTTAAGAACTGAAAAACTTCTGAATCGGCGTCAGTTGGTGGGTCATTCATAAAATCAAAGATGTCATTACCTGCGCAAAAATTTTCTCCAGCCCCTGAGATAACCAAGGTGCGAATAGAGAAGTCTCCAGATGCATCTCTGAGGTGCGAGGCAAGTTCTGCGTACATGGCCCGGGTGAGGGAATTCATCTTCGCGGGACGGTTAATTTCAAGGGTTAACACCTCAGCATCTTGGCTGAGAGAAATTTCACTCATAGAGCAATCCTAATGCTGGTCAAAGGGGGAACAAAGAGGCACAATAGGCCGGTAGTCAGATTGGCAAATCAGACAGGTAATTCAGGAAAGCAATGGAGAGGCCCTGAAAGTATTATGGCAACAGATATAACAATCGCCACGCGTGAGTTAACTCCTTTTGAGCGCTTAGTCATGGACCTTCTTTGTGAAGGAAAATCTAATGGCTCAATTGCACGCGAAACTGCGCACACGGAAAAAGTAATTGAAAATACCGTGAGTCGCACTGCTAAAGCATTTGGCATCAAGGCCGACGGTGACACTAATTTACGAGTCCTTTTGGCACTGGCATATAGAACTCATTTTGGAGATAAGGCCTTCGATCGCCTAGGGGTTGCGTGTTCTCACTTTGAGCTTGGCCCTGATGGGCAATCTCTCTGCGCACGTCATATTTAATAGCGTTTTTGCAAAAGCTTTACCGAGAAGAAATATCTCCATACAACTCCTTAACCTAAATCACAGTTCATCGAGTGGTAGCCCCCTGCAATAATCTTTCTGCGCTCTTTGTAATCACTTACCCTTGAACCGTTCTCAATTCGGGAGCAATAAAGGAGAGATTTACTATGAAACGCCGAACATTTGATGGAATTGTCACACTCGTAGGTTTTGGACTCGGTTTATTTCTAATCATTGCAGCCGGTCTTCTCAATTGGGGTTATGGGTTTGCAGACAAAGCAGTGTCGAGTCAGTTATCTTCACAGGAAATTTCACTTCCCTCTGTTACGGGAAACGCTAAAGAAGAAGCATCTGTTACCGCATTCTTCAAAGACAATGGCGATAAGCCGATGACAACTGGAAAGCAAGCGCAGATGTACGCCGATCACTACCTTGGCTTCCATCTATCTGCAATGCCTACATACGCTGACGCAACAACAGCAAGTCGTTCAGCAGCGGGTGCGCTAGCAGCAAGTCCCGATGATCCTGCATTACAAGCAGCTGCGGCTAAAGCTAATGGTGTTGTAGATACAGTCTTCAAAGGAACAATGCTCCGCGGAACATTGCTTACAGCCTATGCGTTTTGGGAGTTAGGACAGATTGCAAGAATATCTGCAGGCGTTGTACTCATTGCAGCGTTGCTTTTGCTCTTGCTTTCATTTGCCGGATGGCTACACCTTCGTCGCACTCCAGAAGAGGCGACGATCTAGCCCTCTACTCTCCGTGAGGGTGAAGAAAAACTCCCCCCGAGTTTACTCGGGGGGAGTTTTTTTGCCTCAATTTTCAACAACTAAAGGAAACTAATCCCTATCGTTCAATAGTTCCCGCAATAAATTGCTCCGTGCGAACATGAGCTTCTTCATCACTGTATTGCTCAGGTGGAGTTTTCATAAAGTAACTTGCAGGTGATAACAACGGTCCACCAATCTTGCGATCCAAAGCAATTTTGGCGCAACGAAGTGCATCAATGATTACGCCAGCAGAGTTAGGGGAATCCCAGACTTCGAGTTTGTATTCGAGGTTTAGAGGAACATCTCCAAATGCACGACCTTCAAGGCGGACATACGCCCACTTGCGATCATCAAGCCAAGGGATGTAGTCCGATGGTCCGATATGAACATTTCGTTCACCTAGGTCGTGATCTAACTGCGACGTTACAGAATTTGTCTTTGAAATCTTTTTAGATTCGAGACGGTCTCTTTCGAGCATGTTCTTAAAGTCCATATTTCCGCCAACATTGAGTTGGTATGTGCGATCTAAGTGGACACCACGATCTTGAAAGAGTTTGGCCATGATGCGGTGCGTGATAGTTGCACCCACCTGGCTTTTAATGTCATCTCCAACAATTGGCAACCCTGCCTTTGTGAATTTATCGGCCCAGACTGGGTCGGATGCGATAAATACTGGAAGGGCGTTAACGAATGCGCAGCCTGCGTCGAGTGCGCATTGCGCGTAGAACTTTGCAGCAGTTTCAGATCCGACTGGCAAGTAACAGATCAAAACTTCTACAGCTTCTTCTTTCAATACTTTAACCACATCAACGGCTGGCGCAGTTGATTCAGTAATGGTCTCTCGGTAGTACTTTCCAAGACCGTCGTGCGTGACCCCGCGTTGTACCTCAACGCCAGTTTTGGCGACACTTGCAAATTTGATTGTGTTGTTCTCGCTAGCCCAGATAGCGTCGGCTAAGTCAAGCCCGACCTTTTTTGCATCAACATCGAAGGCTGCTACGAACTTCACGCTACTCACGTGATAACCACCAACGACAGCGTGCATCAAACCAGGAATCTCCTGATCGGTTGCAGCGTCTTGATAGTAGGTAATGCCTTGAACTAGTGAGTTGGCGCAATTGCCGACTCCTACGATTGCGACACGAATGTCACCTTTGCCAGTTGCGATCTTCACGCTATTTCCTTTCGGTTTTGATCATGTCTTCCAACCAAGTAATTTCTCGCTCAGCGGATTCCAAAGAATGACGTCGCCACTCTTCAAGGTATTTATCGATTCCAACGGGAGACTTTTCTAGCTCCCCTCGAAGGATTTCTGCTTTCTCTTTAAGTCGTCGGTGGCGACCCTCAAGAATTCTTACGCGGTTAGGGCGTGAAGTTGGGCCGAAGAATGCGAATCGAACTTCGAATCCTTCATCTTCCCAAGTATCTGGACTCACGGTTTCGGTCAACGTTGCAAAGCGATTGGAGCCTTGCTTAGAGAGGCGATACACAATTCGCGAGCGCCGTGAAAGTCCGCCCTCATCACTGAGTGATTCTTCAATGAGTCCGGCATCAAGCATTCTGCGTAATTGCGGATAAAGAACTGAAAATGAGAGAGCGCGGAAAGGTCCGTATATAGCAATCAAACGCTTACGTAGTTCATACCCGTGAAGTGGGCTCTGCGATAGAAGGCCCAGGAGGGCAAACTCCAGGGACTCGCTCCGTGATCGCATTGTGATGGTCGCCTTTTCACTCGAGAATTGCCGGCAGGTGGGGATACTCCTGCTTGTATATCGATTCGATATATCGAGTGCTCATCTAATCGGATATAGGCCCTGGAGGCAACCTGGGCGCTCAATTGCCCTCGGCGTGGCGTACTTCCCAGTAATCGTGGGCCAAATCGGCCTCAGTTCTACCCTAGATACGCACATTCATCAGCTGCTCTCACCCGAGAAAGCAGCGCTTCGGAAGGAATGATTAATGTCTCTACTCACGTGGAAACTTCACGGCACTGGCAAGACCATTGGTGCAGGAGAAGTTGTTTCAACAGATGAGCGCTTAAGTTGGCCCCGGACAATCGGTGTCGGCGTACAACATATCGCCGCAATGTTTGGTGCCACATTCTTAGTCCCAATCATTACCGGTCTGCCTCCAACTACAACCTTGTTCTTCTCAGGAATTGGAACTCTCCTATTCCTGACTATTACAAAGAACCGAGTTCCTAGCTATCTGGGATCTTCCTTTGCATTCTTGGCTCCTATTGCTGCTGCTAAAGCTGGAGGCGGAATGTCTAGCGCCCTGGGTGGTGTGGTTGCAACCGGTGTCATTTTGGCAATCATCGGCCTCATTGTTAAATCTGCAGGCATCGGCTGGATCAACTGGCTCCTTCCTCCACTTGTTACCGGCACAATCGTTATGGTCATTGGCTTAAATCTTGCAGGTGCTGCAAAAAATAATTTCGTACAGGGTCCACTTGTCGGAATCATTACCTTGGCATCCATCGGCTTGATCTCAGCATTCTCCCGTGGATTTTTGGGTCGCATCAGCATTTTCCTAGGCTTGGTTGTTGGATACGTTGTTGCACTCCTTATGGGCGATGTAAAAACTGACGGCATTACTTCAGCAAAATTGTTTGCGATGCCATCATTCACAAGCCCTACATTTGATATGAACGCGATTCTTCTATTCCTGCCAGTTGTACTTGTGCTTATTGCAGAAAACGTTGGACACGTTAAAGCAGTATCTGCGATGACTGGAAAGAACCTTGATGATCAAATGGGAATGGCCCTCTTTGCTGATGGAGTTGCAACAACTCTGGCCGGTGCTGGTGGCGGTTCTGGAACTACAACATACGCTGAAAACATTGGTGTTATGGCTGCCACTCGCGTCTACTCAACTGCTGCCTATTGGATTGCAGGCGTGGGAGCAATTTTGCTTTCACTCTCGCCAAAATTTGGTGCAGTATTGAGTTCAACTCCAGTTGGCGCACTCGGTGGCGTTGGCGTTGCCCTCTTTGGAATGATTGGCGTACTTGGTGCGCGAATCTGGATTGAAGGCAAAGTTGATTTCTCAAAGTCAACGAACTTAATTATCGCTGCCTCTGCTTTGATTATTGGCATCGCAGATATGTCTTGGACAAGCGGTGACTATTCATTCGGTGGCATTATCAACGCAACACTTGTAGCTGTTGTTGGGTACCAAGTGTTGAGTTCTATTGCAAAATCACGGGGTAATTCATAATTCTCTCGTGAATTAAAAGTTGGCAAGAGGGCGGTAGCTGGTAAAACGGCTACCGCCCTCTCCTATTTCTGCACTCCAATTCATATAACATATACACATGTTTCCAAGTCGCCTCGGTGAATATTTAGCGACTTCAATAATTATTATTTTGGCTCCTGGCCCAAGTGTTTTATTTATTATTGCCAGAGCAGTTTCGTGGGGCAGAAAAACAGCTCTCTATACAGTTACTGGAAATGCCGCCGGCTCTTTCATTCTCTCTGCACTCGTGGCTGTTGGCCTTGGCCCCATTTTGCAACGCTCTGACCTTGCATTTGCACTCGTGCAATGGGGTGGGGGCTCTTACCTTGTCTATCTAGGAATTGATGCATTAAGACATCGCCATGCACATGCTGCCGATATGCGAGCAAAAGGAACAGACCAACCATCAGGTTTTCGTTCAATGCGCGAGGGTTTTTGGGTTGCCGTACTTAATCCAAAAACGCTTGTTTTCTACGCTGCAGTGCTCCCGCAATTTATCGATCGAAATCAAGGTAGCGCGACGTTACAGTTGCTATTTCTTGGAGCGCTCTTTGTCGTGATGTGTTGGTTCTCCGATGGCACGTGGGGCCTGCTCGCTGGCACCGCTCGTCAATGGTTAGCAACGGATGCATCCCGGTTAGTTACATTAAGAGCAATTGGAGGAAGCGTCATGATTGCACTCGGCGCGTTCATCCTAGTCAGCGCACTTCGACAAGCCCTTGGGTAATACTTGCACTATGAATAAGCCGGCATCGCCTGCACGTGAAAATATCTCTCCTTCTGATTTAACTTTCGGTCTATCTACGTGCCGGCGATGTTTATGGATTAAATACTGGTACAAGGTGATCATGCCCGGGCAGTTCCCTCTGGTAAAGCCGCTTTCTCAATCACAAGAAGAGCATTTCAGGCGCGCATCCATGCCCGATATCGACGCATCACTTCGACCAGGCATTGTGAAGCAATGGGGGCAATGGGTTAAAAGCAAACCTATTGAAATAGATGGCAAGCCCACACGATGGAGAATCAACGGAATCTACGATCTCATCGCACATAATGATGATGGCACGGTTGGCCTGATTGATTGCAAAGTTTCAGATTCTGAACGCGATAGCGGAGAATTCTATGCCCCTCAATTAGAGGCCTATGCATTCGCAATTGAAAATCCCGCTTCTGGCAAAGAATTTAGCGTTGCCTCAATGGGACTTCTCATTTGGAAGCTCAATGGAACGACACAGACTTCCGAAGGCGGGCATGGATTTGGTGTCATTCAAAACTATGTTCCAGTAGCGCGAAATAGAGCCAAATTTCAAGAAGTTATTGCGGATTTCATTGATTGCTTAGAGGGGTCACTACCTGACGCCGGCCCTGAATGTCCTACGTGTAACTATCTAACACAACGTTTAGCTTTAGAAAAATAGAATCCCTACTCTTCGTCTGAACCATCCTGCATCTGGCTTTTACGTCGCGTTGCGTACATATCTACATATTCTTGTCCAGAAAGCTTTTGAAGAGTACTCATCAATTGATCAGTGGCTAGACGTAAAACGTTCAAATCTGTTGAATCCCCCTTCAAGTAAATAGGTTCACCAAAAATCATCTTTACGCGCATCACTTTGGGGATCACTTTCCCGGTTGGTTGAATCTTTTCTGTGTTAAACATTGCCACCGGGATAATGGGTGCACCTGATTCAATTGCCAGCCGTGCGATTCCCGTTCGTCCCTTATAAAGGCGCCCATCTGGAGAGCGAGTTCCTTCAGGATAAATTCCCAAACATTGACCTTCAGCCAAAACTTTCAGGCCAGTAATCAACGCCGCTTCGCTGCGACGGCCACCAGACCGGTCAACAGGAACTTGCCCCAAAGCGATAAATGTAAGTTTCTTCAAAAGTCCTTTTGGTCCCGGGGAGGTGAAGTATTCACTCTTGGCCAAAAAAGTAACTTTGCGAGGAACGACGAGTGGCATAAAAATAGAATCGCTAAAAGAGAGGTGATTTGAAGCGATGATGACTGGACCATTAATCGGTACGTTGCGCAGACCCTTAACTTTTGGGCGAAAGAGAATCATTAAGAACGGTGTTAAAAAGGCGCGTAAGAACGCATACGGGACATTCATTGACGCTCCTTCCACTTTCCTAATAACGCTAGGGGACCAATTTAGTCGCAATACCCTCGATATGACACTATGGGAAAGTGATGCATATCCCAAATGACGGCAATTATGAGGTTCTAGGCGGTGATACTGGGATTGTCATTCTAGGAAATGCACACGATTGTGCGCAATTGGCGAACTCACTGCACGGTGCAGGATTACACGTCCTTGCTCGCCACTCCCAACAAAAGAATTCCTACGAATTTGCTGAGAATGAGTTTTTGCACCTTCGTGAAAGATGTACAAAGATATTTCTTCTCAGCTTTTTCGATAACGCCAGTCAGTCGCTTGAACTTGCCCAACACTATGCAGACGAAGTTTCAGGCCTGATACTTATTGAACCAAAGATCTCAACAAATCGCTTCTCTAAATCGACTAGGGAACTCAAGAATAACTTGCACCTCATAGATCAACCCACTCTCATTCTTTATCCAATCCTGGAAAACCAAGGGGCACTTGCTCGCACGGGCGATGATTCTCTCTACATTGCCGATGAAATCTCCTCCCCATTTATTCGAGAAGTGGTTTTAGAAAATTCCTTTATTTCTTCGCAGAACGACCTTCCCGTGCTTGTGGAAGAATCATTGACTTTCATTAATGAAATCAATGATGCGCAAAGCGATGGGTACAACCCTGACGAGGACACTGAGCTAATCGAGGCAGAATTTCAATCAATCGTTGCTGGACTCTCTCTTGACCAATCGACTCCAAATACATTTCTTGATGATCTTGATTTCATTGATGAAGACGATCACTTCGAAATTCCAAATCCTCGCCTTTTGCCAATAAGAGATAAAGCAAAGAGAAATGCAATCTTCTTCATGATTATTGGGCCTCTATACGCGCTCATTGCAAGCATCACAGATTTCAATCCATTTGGTATTGAACCTTGGCCCGGAATTTTGGCACTCGTGGGAGGTCTGGCGTACTTTCTTTACTCAATACGAGATGACTTGAACGATGATGATGGGGCCGTTGTTTAGCTTTCCGCGAACTTCTTCAATTCTTTTAGCGCTAAATCAATCGTCATCTGCTCTTGTTTTTTTCGCATCATGGCAGGAACTGGCATCGACAGGGCAACGGTAAGTTCATACTTGACCACAGTCGTGTCCTCATCTTCTTCCGAAATAATGTATGCGCCATCCATCGCTGTCAATAAATCAGCATCGGAGAGCGAAAACTCTAAACGCGAAGGAGCGTTGCTCCAGTCATAATCCAAAATCACGCGATCTTTCATGACGCCAGCTTCGATGGAAAGCTTCACCGCTGTGGCCCGGCCTTCGCCATCGGTGCTTTGGACTTCGGCTGACTTTATTGATGTAGACCAGGTGGGATAGGAGGCAAGATCAAAGAGGATTTCTTGAACTCGCGCTAGAGGTGCTTCTATGGAAATTGTTCCCGTTGATATATCGCTCATGACATCTAGATTACCTCTTCCCGCATCACGCTTTCACGCGATAGCGTTGGCGCCATGAACGAAATTACCGTGCCAGCCCTTGTGCCCAATGCGACCTCAGGAAACCTCACACGATACATCGCTAACCGCGCCCAGGATGAACCTAATCGCATCGTCGTTTCTCGTCCTCTGGGCGACGGGTGGCAAAGTGTTACTGCTAAAGAATTTGAATCCGAAATTCGTTCGGCGGCAAAAGGTTTAGTTGCTTCTGGAATTGCGATTGGCGATCGAGTCGCAATTATGGCTCGAACACGTTATGAATGGACGGTCTTAGATTTTGCAATTTGGTATGCCGGCGCTTGCGTTGTACCTATTTATGACACGTCTTCTGCAGAACAAATCCAATGGATTCTGACAGATTCAGGAGCAACTGCTCTCTTTGTTGAAACACCACTTTTGAAAGAGCTTGCGACACCGGTCCTTCCAGCACACACACTCAAACTTTGGACTATGACTGATGATGTGTTGCACGTTCTTGCCGAAGCTGGAACTTCAATTTCTGATGAAGAACTTGATCGTAGGAAAAATACTTTAACTCCCGAAAGTTTGGCAACACTTATTTACACTTCCGGAACAACCGGTAAGCCAAAGGGAGTGCAACTCACTCACGGTAATTTTCTTTCAGAGTGCGAGAACGTCGTACAAGGAGCAAAAGATCTTTTCCTAAAACCAGGTGGCTCAACGCTTCTATTCTTGCCAGTTGCGCATGTGTTTGGTCGAATGGTTCAGCTAGGAGCAATCGGTGCAGGATTACATATGGCCCATTGCAGTGACCCTGCGGGCCGACTACCCCACGATCTAGGAACATTTAAACCAACATTCGTTTTAGCTGTTCCCAGAATTTTTGAGAAAATCTACAACGGCGCAGAAGCACGTGCCGAGGCTGCAGGAAAGGGAAAGATATTCCGTAAAGCTGCTGAAGTAGCAATCTCATACAGCGAAGCAATGGATAGGGGACGAACTCCAATCTTGCTCTCTATCAAACACGCCCTTTTCGACAAATTGGTGTATTCAAAGATTCGAGCAGGCATGGGAGGCAGAGTTGAAGCTGCAATCTCAGGCGGTGCTCCACTTGGTTCCAGGCTAGGTCATTTCTATCGTGGCGCTGGTGTGCGAATTCTAGAAGGGTACGGATTAACTGAGACAACTGCGGGAGCAACTTTGAATTTAACAACGCAACACAGAGTGGGTTCGGTCGGGCGTCCGATTCCTGGAACTTCTATTCGCATCGCAGATGATGGTGAAGTTCTCATTAAAGGCGGAATTGTCATGCGCGGCTATTGGCAGAACGAGGGCGCTAATTCAGAAGTTTTGACAACAGATAATTGGTTTCGCTCCGGCGATCTTGGGCGACTCGATGACGAAGGATTCCTGTATATCGTTGGAAGAAAGAAGGAACTCATAGTCACCTCAGGCGGTAAGAATGTTGCCCCTGCTGTTTTGGAAGACCGACTCCGTGCACATCCGCTCGTCAGTCAATGTTTAGTCGTCGGCGATAACAAACCCTTTATTGCCGCATTGATTACCGTCGACGCAGATGCTCTCAAAGCTTGGGTTGCTGTCAACAAAAAAGATGGCAAAGCAGTTGCTGAACTAGTGCGGGATCCTGATTTGATTTCTGTTATTCAAACGGGAGTAGACGAGGCGAACAAAGCGGTAAGTAAAGCGGAATCGATACGTAAATTTGTCATTCTCCCAACTGACTGGACGATAGCTGGTGGGCAACTTACAGCGAAGTTATCAATCAAGAGACACGTTGTATCTCAAGAATTCGCCTCCGAGATTGAAGAGCTCTACAACTAGAGCGAGATAGATGACAAGCCTTGAGCGCATCCATCTAGCACAAGAACTTCACGATGGAATCGCTCAAGACCTGGTCGCAATTGGATACTCACTGGATCTACTACTTGCTGAGCCAGATACCGCAATTTCAGTAAGGAAAGAAATTCGAACGTTGCGATTTGCTGTTACAGGGTTGATTGAAAAAGTACGCGATGAAATGTTTGATCTTCGCAATGCACAATTGCCACCATTTACAGAAAGAGTGCACGATGAGGCACGCCTACTTTTAGCCCGCTGCGCTGTCGAGCTAGACCTAGCTGATTGCATCTGGATTGAAAAGGATTCAAGGAATGAGCAGCTTCTGAAAATAGTGCGCGAGATCTTGCGCAATATTGTGGAACATTCCAAAGCCACGAGGGTGCAAATCTCCATGCAGTGCAATCAAAATAGTTTGCATCTGTTCATTCAAGATAACGGAATAGGTGGCGTTTCTCCTTCTTCTTACGGGATGGGATTGCTCGGAGTTTTTGAAAGAGCCTGCGCCATTGGGGCCGAGATTGATTGCACCTCAAATACTTCCGGTACAAGTTTTACTCTGAAAGTTTCACATGAGAGATAATTCCGAAATCTCGATTGTCCTAGTTGATGATCACCAAGTCGTACGAGAGGGCCTAAAAACTGCCCTCACTGCCCATGGTTTTTCAATTGTTGGACAAGCGGGTTCAAAGAACGAAGCGCTGGCGCAGATTGCCCACAGTAATCCGAAAGTGATTGTCGTAGATCTTAATCTTCCCGATGGCAGTGGATTAGATGTAATTTCTTGGGCTAGAGGTATTTCCGCAACCCTGGGCATTGTGGTTCTCACCATGAGCGAAGACGACACATCCTTGCTTGCAAGTTTACAATCTGGAGCCAATGCATTTATTTCAAAAAGTGCTCCTATTACACATGTCATCTCCGCAATTTCCCAAGCTGTTGTTGCACCACAAAGCTTTACAGCAAATGGCCTAAGCGATGCAATCAAAAGAAAGCGAGATGGCTTTCACATTACGGCCCGTGAACTTACGGTTTTAGAATTTCTGCCCAAAGGTTTCACTTCTGCGGCAATAGCTCAGAATCTTTTCCTTTCTGAAGCGACCGTGAAAACCCACCTTGCATCTATCTATCGAAAATTAAACGTTGCCAATAGGGCGCAAGCTGTAGTGGTTGCTTTAAAAAATGGAATCCTTACTTAATTCCCAATACACCTCTAAATACTTTTGCCCACCGATCCCAACTCCATTCGTTGATGATCCACTGTCTCCCTGCAATTCCCATTTGTCGAGACTTTTCGGGGTCTGAAAGCAACTCAGTAACTGCCTGAGCTATCTGATTGATATTTTCACCATCAACAACTAATCCAGTAACTCCATCAAGAACAGCATCTGGTGCTCCCCCAGAGTTTCCAACTACAACTGGTAGCTCGCACGCACTTGCCTCGAGATACACGATTCCTAAACCTTCTACTTCAAGACCGCCAAATCGAGACCGGCATGGCATTGCGAAAACGTCGCCGACACACATGTATCTAGGAAGATCGCGATATTTCACTCTGCCAACAAAAGTTACAGAATCTTGCACTCCTGCTTTCATTGCAAACGTTTCTAACTTCTTGCGGTAGTGGCCTTCTCCAATCAGAAGCAAGTGAGCACTGGGAATGCTCCTGCGAATTGCCGGGAGTGCTTGAATTAGCCGATCTTGACCTTTTCTCTGCACTAATCGCCCAACGCTAACAATTACTTTTGCGTTAGCTAATCCTAAATCCATTCGCAAACTGCTTGACCCTACATGTGGAGCAAAGTGAGAAGTATCAATCCCTGGTGCCAATTTTTGCATCGTTTCTTTGCTTCGAAAATTCAAAGAGGACGAGATTTCTTTTTTAGTGAATTTGCCAAGATAGGTTAGTACGTCTACAAATTTTCCAATTCTCGATAGTGCTAATGAAAATGGAAATACCTTTGCCCACCACACTTCGTGCCCATGCGTGAGCGCAACGATGCGCTTTATGCCGTACCTTCGAAATGCTGGAGCAAGCAATCCAAGTGGGGCTGCTGCTCCAAATACCGCGGTCTCTACGCCAGTTTTTCTCACAACTTTAGATATGGCTCGAGCAACTCGAGGTGTAGGCAATAAAACCCGAGAACGATCGCGAACAACTTCAACCCCAAAGTTAGCGCGCCACGCTTCGTCATAGGATTCGCTCGCATCTTGAGCGCTGGTATAAACGATGACGCTATTTTTAGGCAAACGTTCAATCAGCCCAATAACAAAGGTTTCAATTCCGCCAGCTCGGGGACCGAAATCATTAGTGACAAATAGTATTTTCTCCACGTTAGAACCGACGCGCAGCCACTAACCGCTTACTTCCAATCGCCATTCCAAATTCAGCTACTTTCACTCGAGATCCAGGTCTTGGTGCATGCACCATTCTGTGGGATCCCATATAAATTCCTACGTGTGAAATTGGGCTACCGAAAAATACTAAGTCACCAGGTTTGAGTGCGTTCAATGGAACGTATTTGCCGTAATGCGCTTGCGCTGCAGCTGAGTGCGGAAGCGAAACGCCAGCGACTTGAAGAGCGCGCATTGTCAATCCTGAACAATCCCAATACTGCATACCAGAGGCGCCAAAAATGTATCTATCACCAATTTGTTTGAGGGCAAATTTTAGCGAGACGCCGGCTCTTCCAGAAATTCCGTTCGCCTTCTTTGCAAGCGCGAGCGATGATGCTTGATCGGCATTTTCGCGAGCAAGTGCAAGCGCGGCCAAACGTTCGCGATCTGCTTTCTTTAATCGAGCTAAAATTGTTTCTGCTTCTTTAAGTTTTGATTGCGCTTGCGCTGCTTGCTTGGTGAGCCGTGCCTGGGTTGCTGCAACGAGTGTGAGTTTGTCATTCACCGTCATGCTGGTTGCGCTCAGACGTTGTTGTGCGGCCGCGAATCTACTGAGTTGCTGTGCTTTTCTGCGGGTGAGTGAATCAAGTGAACCTGCCGCAGAGAGATAGAGACTGGGATTAGAAGAGAAAAGCAGTTCAAGACTTTGGCTAAGCCCACCAGATTTATATTGCTCTATCGCAATCGAGCCCAGAACTTTTCGAAGTTGATCTACCGTCTGGCCTTGTACCGCCGCTTCTTGTTTGATTCCTGAAAGAGTTTTATTCAGTTGCGCTAACTGCACCTTGGCCGCCTGTGCGCCTTCAGCTGCCGCCGCTGCCTCTTCCTGCAAAATTGCAACCCTGCCTTGAATCTCGTCAAGGGTTGGTGCGGCATGAGCCACAGAGGTGCTTAGGATGAGTGGCAATGTCACACTTAAAAGCGCAAGCGCGCGCGAAATTCGATGGGGAGCACATCTCATTCGGTCAGGCTAACGCCCCAAGGCGTTGCTATTCAAACTTCACACCTGAACTACGCCTGAG
>CAFBQZ010000004.1_pt1 | contig 26730 bp, 24 predicted proteins | sample 7270111 | NCBI WGS metagenome assembly CAFBQZ01 (sample SAMEA6814192, study PRJEB35770) | uncultured Actinomycetes bacterium | biome: Freshwater; feature: Freshwater reservoir; material: water | place: Czech Republic | collected 2016-11-09 | depth 30m m | reverse complement strand
TGGCGCTTGGCAAGTCTTGGCGGTTACACCGAGCGAGATCTTTCGTATGCGCTTGATCTTGAGAACAAATGTGTCAGGCTGACAAGTGGTGGTGCTTGTGCAAAAAACGCTACTCGGAGTGCAACAACTTTGTGGGCTACAACATGGCTAGCAATGGTTGCTGAGAAAACAAATCGCCTGCCAATTCTCTATTCCTATCCAACATTTTTAGAAGGATCGATGGTGAGAACTGCCGAACTTCTTAAATATCCACTATGGATAGCCCATTACGCAATTAATCCAGCAGATCCCCTTGCAAAGCCTGGGCAGAAAAGTGGAGGATGTTTTGTTCATTCCTGGACAACGGCAACGTGCGAAACGATTTGGACTTTCTGGCAGTACTCATCATGCGGAATTGGAAAGAAATATGGCATACCAAGTACTCGAGTGGATCTCAATGTTTTCAGAGGTCCGCCAAGCTCATTCCTACAATTAGTCAAGGGTACGTGGGTTCCGGAAGTTTCTGACTTGATGCCCAAACAGGAACCAAGTCAAACTTTCGTCGAATCCATTACTGCAACGACGTCTAATAAGAATGTTATTTTCAGCGTTATGGTCAAGCGTCCTGACGCATCACCAGTGGTAACAGGGACGGTCCGCTATTTCGCTAATAAAGATGCAAATCTCTTACTTACTCCGCAACAATCAGTTGTACGACTTTCAAGTGGCAGTTGGATATTAACGGTCAAGGGAATTCCAGCAGGTACTTGGCCTGGAAGAATTAAATACACCGACATATCTGGAACGCATGCAATTAGTGATGCTCCAGTTGTATTCACTCTTTCGCAAGGCCCAACCGGCACACCTACGCCAACTCCTCCAAGCACATCCCCTACCCCTAAACCTCCTGTTACTCCTAAGCCGGCCGTAGATGGTTGCGCTAATCAGATTAAGAATTAATAACAAAGGCGTAAGGTAGAGTTGACGCACTATGTCGCAGAGTAAGAAATTATCAGCAGGAGTTACACGTACTGATAAGGCGATGTCTGATGGGCGCACTATTCGTTATTACGATACGGACGGCGCTTCCCGAGATGCAGTGGATCAACGCCCTAAAGAAGACCAACCAGCAATTGGCGAATTGCGATTTGATTCATTAGTGAATGAATGGGTAGCCATGGCTCCCCACCGTCAAGCACGTGTTTTCTTGCCACCTAAAGAATTGTGCCCGCTCTGTCCAACAGTGGGTGAATTACTGACAGAAATCCCAGAAGCAACATATAGCGTTGCAGTTTTTGATAATCGCTCACCATCATTGCGACGGCCGGACAATTCATGGAGCCTGCCACCACTCACTGGGCCACAGACTCCAACCACGCCAGCGGCCGGCGTATGTGAAGTTATTTGCTACACACCAGATCATGGAAAATCTTTTAAGGATCTTTCCCCAGCACAGGTTCGTACAGTCCTTGAGGCATGGCGTGATCGAACTGCAGAAATTTCGCAGTTGGATTTCATCGAAATTGTTTTTCCTTTTGAAAATCGTGGAGAAGAAGTTGGAGTAACTCTTAGTCATCCACATGGTCAAATTTATGCCTACTCTTACCTACCTGCACGGGCTGAAAAGATGCTTGCATCGGCAAAAGCACATAAAAGTGCAACAGGGCGCGTCTTATTTGATGACCTACTTGCTCGCGAAATTAAAGATGAAGTTCGTATCGTGGCTCAAAACGCACATTGGGTTGCATTCGTGCCCTATGCCGCTCGCTATCCATTTGAAATTCATGTCGCCCCAAGAAATCCAGTTCCCGACTTAGCCGCACTTGGCGACGAGGCATGCGATGCATTCCCTTCTATCGCACTAGAAGTGCTCAATCGCTTAGAGGGAGTTTTCAATATTCCTATGGCGTACATCGCAAGTTGGCATCAAGCACCAGTAAGACATGACCGAGACATCATGAGACTGCACTGGGAAATAACGAGCGTAAGACGTGCACCTGGAAAGTTAAAGTATTTAGCTGGCTCTGAGTCATCCATGGGGGCCTTCATTATGGATATGCGTCCGGAGCAATCCGCCGACCAGTTGCGAAGCGTTGTACTAGGAAATTAATGAGAATTCTCGTCACTGGTGGCGCTGGATATATCGGCGCAACCGCTGTTGATGTACTCATCTCAGAAGGATTTCACGTCTCAATCCTTGACGACCTCAGCACGGGCCACCGCACTGCAGTGCACCCGACAGCCACTTTCATTGAAGGATCTCTATTAGATCCTGCTTCACTGAGCCAAGCACTTAATGGCTGTGAGGCAGTAATGCATTTCGCAGGCAAATCTCTTGTTGGTGAATCTGTCGAGAAACCCGATCTATATTGGAATATAAATGTAAATGGCACTCGTGCGCTGTTGGACGAAATGCGCAAGCAAGAGATCTCTCAATTAGTTTTTTCATCCTCTGCTGCTACTTATGGCGCACCAGAAGAAATGCCGATCTCTGAGCTTGCGCAAGCAAGTCCTACCAATCCTTACGGTGTAACCAAACTTGCAATCGATGAAATGATTAGCCAACAAACACAGGATTTTGGATTAAGTGCAATTAGTCTTCGCTATTTCAATGTAGCCGGCGCACTAAAGGGATCACGAGGATGGTTGCCAGAAAAGCACAACCCCGAAACACATCTGATTCCCAATCTATTGAAAAGTACAGAATTGAAACCTATACACATGTACGGAACTGATTGGCCGACTCCTGACGGAACTGCAATCCGCGACTATGTCCATGTCACTGACCTTGTACAAGCGCACATACAGGCACTTCGATCTCTCGAAATAGGGAAGCACCGCATTATCAACTTGGGAAGTGGGAGAGGTTATTCCGTGCGTGAGGTTTTAACTGCCACCGCTTCATTCTTGGGTAGGAGCGTGCCCCATATCGAATCACCTCGTCGATCAGGAGATCCTATGACGCTGATTGCAGATATCTCGCAGGCGAAAGAAGTGCTGGCATGGGTTCCGACCCGAGATATTTCTTCTATGGTTGCTGACACAGCCCACTCTTTGGAGATTGTATGAAAATACAAGAATCATTCGCCGAACTATTTGGTGCGACACCAGATGTAGTAGCCACAGCGCCAGGACGAGTAAATCTCATCGGTGAACATGTGGATTATGTCGATGGATTTGTTCTACCTTTTGCAATTTCAGACAGCACTATTGCAGCTATAAGCAAAAGAAATGACAACGTTATTCGCGTAGCTTCCGTACAACAGGAATCCAAAATATTTGAAACTACAGTTGAAAATTTAGCGCCAGGAAAACCCGGCAACTGGGAGCGCTACCCGGTTGGCGTTTTATGGGCGCTGGGTATTACATCTGGTGTTGATCTTCTAATAGATGGAAGTGTTCCACTCGGCGCAGGCCTTTCTTCATCAGCAGCACTGGAATGTAGCGTTGCTGTTGCAACTAACGCACTATTTAACTTGCAACTCAATGTGCAGGAACTCGCACGAGTGGCTCAAAAAGCCGAAAATGATTACGTCGGCATGCCTTGTGGGATCATGGATCAATCTGTCTCTTTAATGGCACACGCAGGTTCTGCCCTATTACTTGATTGCCGAGATATTTCAACTAAAAATATTCCTTTTGATTTAGCACCAGAAGGTCTTGAATTATTAGTCATTGATACTCAAGTTCATCACGCACTAGTAGATGGTGGATATGCTGAACGTCGCGCAAACTGTGAGTCTGTTGCGCAAAAAATGGGAGTAAAGGCGCTCCGTGACATAACAATGTCCCAACTTGAATCGGCCAAAAGCACGCTCTCTGATATTGAATTCAGGAGAGCAACTCATGGAGTTTCTGAAATCGCCCGTGTGCTGGACGCAGTGAAGGCACTCGAGAGTAAAGATTTTCTTACACTCGGCGCCCTTATCAATCAATCTCATAATTCCTTGCGAGATCAATACTCAGTTTCTTGCCCGGAATTAGATCAAAGTGTTGAAACTGCACGAAAATGCGGTGCAATTGGGGCACGAATGATTGGTGGTGGCTTTGGGGGAAGTGCCATCGCTATCGTAAAAGCTGGTGCTTCGGAAAGTATTTCACAAGCAATAACAGAGGCATTTGCGAGCAAAAGTTATGGGCCCCCACGTTTTTTTACTTCACTTGCAAACGCGGGAGCCCATCTCCTTTAACCTTTTAGTTTCTTAAGATGAAGGCGCAGATCCCAAAGTTATCTTGTAAGTCTTCGACCCACCGCTAGGTAGGTCTACAACTACCGAAACGCTTGCACCTGGAGCGTATGAGCGAATACGAACAATCGCAGAAACTTGATCCGTAATTCTCACACCATCGACTGATTTAATAATTGCACCCACTGGGATGCCGTTTTTCTCTGCCGCTTCTCCAGGTGAGAGTTGCGCGATTTTGGCACCGTTACCTTTGTAGGTGGTGTCAAAAATAACTCCAAGAACTGGGCGAGTGGATTTCCCTGTTGCAATAATTTCATCAGAAATTCGTTTGGCTTGGTTAATGGGAATTGAAAACCCCAATCCAATACTCCCCGTTGCTCCACCGGAAGTTAGAGTTGCAATCGCTGAGTTAACGCCGATGATGCGTCCTGAAGAATCGAGAAGCGCGCCTCCAGAATTACCAGGATTAATCGCCGCATCGGTTTGAATTGCATCGATATAGGACTCTGACCCAACGTTGCCTGTCGTAACGGGTCTATTAATCGCAGAAATAATTCCACTCGTGACCGTACTTGCCAGGCTTAACGGAGAACCAATAGCAACAACAGGATCTCCGATACTGACTTTGGACGAGTCGCCAAATGTGATTACAGGAAGATTTCCTTGTTGCACTTGGACGACGGCTAAATCGTAATTCGAGTCTCTACCAACAAGTTTTGCATCAATAGTGTCGCCGTTGCTAAGTTCAATTTTTATTGTTCCGCCACTAGTGGCCAGCTCAACAACGTGATTGTTTGTCAGGATGTAGCTCGAGGTTGAACTTGTTTTGATAATGGAACCTGATCCGGTTCCACTTCCTGTGGTGCCTGAGACCAAGACAGAAACAACACTCGGTGTGACTGCTGAAGCGATTGATTTAACGTTCATGGATCCTGCCCCAAAATCAACGAGTGTCCGCGATTTTGGACAAGTGCCGTCAGCGGAGAGATACATTGCTTGAGTTCGAATATCAACACAGGCTTTTACTGTTGCCGGTGCTGGAGTAACTGCTGTTGCCACGCCCCCTACGACAAAGGCCCCGATAAGAAACCCTGTTCCGACCTTGAGGGTTGTGGAACGCATAAAAGAACTTTTCATTGAAGCAAACGAGAAACTCATTGTTACCCTTTCGATTGATTCGAGCTAGCGCGAGCCTGCATCACTTTTCTGAGTAATTTATTAGAAATTCCTCAAATATCTATAAAAATTAAGCCAGAACTACCCAATCGCCTGCGATTGTAACTTTAACGCTTGCAAGAGGTGTTGTAGCAGGACCTGCCAAAACTTTGGCACCATTAAATGCATCAAAAGTTGCACCATGACATGGACATATGAGCGCTTTATCAGAGGCTGAATACTGGACGGTGCACCCTTGATGTGTGCAAATTTCAGAATATGCAAATACGCCGTTCTTTGTTCTAAAAAGCATCACGGGTTCACCCGTGCCTAATGCAAATTCAAAATTCTTTCCTATTGGTAAATCAGCCAATTTGATGATTGCACCATCTGGTGTTGCTGATGAAGTTTTTGGCGTACTAGTTGTAAGAGCAGAACCCGTAGTTCTTTTCTGAAAAACTCGTCCAAGTAGTGTGGCAAGAACGGCGACCGCTCCAAGGGATGCAACGCGTATCGCACCTCTACGATCGAGTGAAACATCTACTTTGCGCCGATTGCCAATTAATACGAGTAGGTATGAAAGCCACATAACTGCATAAACGGTGTCGCTACCTAAGAAATATGGTTTTACATGCCAAGTAGCTGTGAGCCATAGTCCGACCGACATTGAGAAACCTGCAAATGCGGTCAAAGTTGGAGCTACCCAAAGAAGTGTTGCAAAACCTAACGCGAATTCGATCAGGATGACTGCAACGCCGAAAAGTGTTGAGCGCTCAAGCATGTGTTTAAAGACAAATCCCAAAGGTGAAGATGTTTGGAAACCTACTAATTCGCGGGCAAAAGAAGTGGGGCCAGTTTTTGCAAGAAAGCCAGGATCCACCGCTTTGTACCAACCACCATAAATCCAAGTAATTCCGAGCCAGAGACGCATAACTCGAACAGATATATGTTGATTGCGCCAAGAGGCAGAAATTGCTTGTGCTCGCTTATTTACCATGGCCTAAATCCTAAATCCTAAACGCTGAACCTGAGAATTGCTCCCTGACTTGGACTCGAACCAAGAACCTGCCGGTTAACAGCCGGCTGCTCTGCCAATTGAGCTATCAGGGATTAGTAGTGCAGGCACAAACTCTATCGTATGAATTCTTACCCTTCTAATTGCCCCATTTTAAAGGGTTATAACTCCCCCAACGCTAAGTCATGGAGTGTTCGGCGCGACGCCTCTAGGGCTACCAGCTCTGTAAATAGGGCGGTGTGCTCGTCTTCATTAGAAACTGGGTTGAGTCGCTGAAGAGTTGATTTCAATTCTTCAATTGCGCGCTTAACGGTTACTTCGCGCAATCTTGCAATAATGCTTTCAATATAACGTTGAGTGATTTCACCGTCGGCACGTATTGGCTCGACATAAAGTTCTGCAATCAAGGCCTTCATGTGCTCGTCATCAATATCGTCCATTCGAACTTTGGCATCTGTATGCCCATCAATGATGGTTCGCAACTGGCGATATGCAGGATGCGTAAATGCATCTGCCTCAATTTCATTCCACCCTCGCGCAAGATCTGGTATCTGCAAACGTGCTTTGAGCACTTCTCGCTCGAGCGCCAACCTTGGCTCATTGGGATTTGGTCGCCAATTAGAATCTTGTGCCACAGGTGCGGGTGCCGTTGACGCCTCGGTGCGCGCACCTTTAGCAACAACTGCAGAAACGGTTTCGACTTCAACGCCCAGCCAACCTGCCAATAATTTTGTGTACTCAGGTCGCAATGACTTATCCCGAATCTGAGCCACTAATGGCGCAGCAGAATTGAGCGCGTTGACTCTTCCTTCTGCAGTACTCAGATTATGTAAAGCTAACTCACTCTTAATTGCGAATTCGAATAATGGAATTCGTCGCGCAATGAGATCGCGCAGTGCTAAATCGCCTTTTTGTTGACGTAGGTCGCATGGGTCGAGGCCATCTGGCTCGACGGCAACAAATGTCTGAGTAACAAATTTTTGGTCATCACTGAAAGCGCGAAGAGCTGCCTTTTGACCAGCTGCATCTCCATCGAATGTAAATATCACTTCGCCTCTAAATGCATCGTCATCCATTAATAGATTACGAAGAATTCGGATGTGGTCGCTTCCGAAAGCAGTTCCGCATGTAGCAACCGCTGTAGGAATGCCAGCCAAGTGCGCTGCCATAACATCTGTATAGCCTTCAACAATGACTGCCTGACGCTTCTTTGCGATCTCTTTCTTGGCTAAATCCAAACCGTAAAGTACTTGACTCTTCTTGTAGATAGGAGTTTCGGGAGTATTGAGATATTTAGGACCTGTATCAACTTCATCACTTGCTAATTTACGTGCACCAAATCCAACGACATCGCCTCGAACATCGCGAATTGGCCAGGTTAAACGATTGCGGAATCGATCGATGGGCCCGCGTTGACCCATTTTAGATAAACCTGCAATTTCTAATTCTTCAACGCTAAAACCTTGTCCGCGCAAATGTTTTGTGAGTGCATCCCATTCATCAGGTGCGTAACCAACTCCAAAAGTTGCGCACGCATCTTTATCAAAACCTCTTTTAGATAGTAACTCTCGGCCAAATTGCGCGCCGGATGATTCGTTGAGTTGTGCTTGGTAATACAACGAGGCAGCTAAGTTCGCTGCAACCAAACGTGAGCGCTGGCCAGCAGGGGCACTTGTTGTTCCGGTTCCTTCTTCGTAATGAAGTGTGTAACCAATTCGATCTGCAAGTTTTTCAATTGTTTCGGTAAAAGATAAGTGATCTATTTTCATCACGAATGCAATGACGTCTCCGCCAGTTTGACATCCAAAACAGTGAAAATAACCTTTGCTCGGCGTTACGTGAAAAGATGGAGACTTTTCGTCATGAAAAGGACATAGGCCCTTCTTCGCTCCGCCACCAGCATTCTTGAGCTGAACATAATCACCAACTACTTCATCAATTGGTGCGCGGTCGCGGATGTAGGCAACATCATCACTTTTGATACGACCACTCATGGTGCGAAGTCTATCTAGGAGCTCAGACGAGCATGAAGGGCATACGCCCCTGGGTCGGTGAGGCTAGCGATCTGGTCGATGACTACCCGTAATTTCTGGGCGTTAGTTGCTGCGCGCTCCCAATCCTTGAGAAGGATCGAATCAAGATTCAAGGGTGCAGTTGCTAAAACCATCTCTACTAATTCTGAAATAACGACTCGCTGTTTTAAGTACCGCTCTTGCGAAATCGGAGCATTGATTAAATAGTGCCCAGCAATAGCCTTGAGCAAGCCGACTTCTAATTTAGAATCGCGCGGAACTTCAAGATTTGCTCCATAGCGAACTAGTGCTTTAGCGCCGTGAATCTTTCGTGTTTCTAATTCTGCCGATAAAACAAAGCGACCGATTAATTGGCTTGTGAGGTCCTTTAATCGTGCAAGAGATGCATGTGTACCGTCAAACTTAGTAGGCCAGCATGAGAGTTGTTGCAATCGAATGAGTGCTTGCGCACTTTCAGATTCAGTAGCATCCATGCCGTAATCGCTCACCATCACATGATGCAATATGGGTAAATCTTTAGAGAACGTACTAACGTCCACTTGCCCGGCAACAAGTGCATCTTCCAAATCATGCACGGAATAAGACACATCATCAGACCAATCCATGATTTGAGCCTCTATGCAACGCCTGCCATCTGGTGAACCTTTACGCATCCATTCAAAAACTTCTTTGTCGTCTTCATAGAATCCAAATTTCTTAGCATTCTTCTCTCGACTCCATGGATACTTTGTCACTGCGTCTAATGATGCGCGCGATAAATTAAGTCCCATGGACTTGCCGTTGGAATCAACGCTCTTAGCTTCAAGCCGTGTAAGCAATCGAAAACTTTGTGCGTTTCCTTCAAAGCCACCACAACCGTGTGCTAATTCGGCTAATGCATCTTCGCCATTGTGACCAAAAGGTGGATGCCCCAAATCATGTGCAAGGCAAGCGGTGTCTAATAAGTCAGGATCAGCGCCGAGGGAGTCGCCGAGTTCACGGCCAATTTGTGCAACTTCTAATGAATGCGCCAGACGTGTACGTTGAAAATCATTTTCCCAAGGAACGGCCACTTGTGTCTTTGCGCCAAGGCGACGCAAGGAAGCAGAGTGAATAACACGTGCGCGGTCACGCATAAATTCTGTACGACCAGCACGTTTTGCTGGTTCAAAATCAAAGCGCTCTAAGTCGCTCTCTGTGTAGTTCGTGCCCATGTAACTAACTCTATTACTGGTTGAGGTGATCGCTGACATGGATACCGCGTCGCCCTAGCGTGATGTAGGCAAAATACGCGCCACTTTCACGCAGTAGGTAACGCAGATTTGAATGCTCCAATGAATTTGGGCCAGTCAGAACTGGAGAGCAGTAGCTCGTTGAACCTAAATCATTTGCCATCGTCATCGCGCGCAAGCAGTGATATGGGTCTGTCACGATGATGACGCTTTTGAACTTCATTTTCTTCATCTGCGCGACATAACTTTGCGTGCTCACCAATGTATCGCGACCTTTTTCGATAGCAATTATGTTTCTACTTTTTATCCCATGTGTGCTGAGCCAAAACTTGCTGGTGGCTGCCTCCGTGGTCCGATCCCCTGGTGCGCCACCGCCAACTGTAAAAATGACTTTTGCTAACCCTCGATCATAAATTCTTTTTGCTTCAATCACTCGCGCTTCTAAGGCATCACTTGGGCGTCCATCAAATTGTGCCGCGCCTAAAACAACTATGGCATCTGCACTTGCAATTGTTGAGTCATGTGCCGAAATCCATGTTTTTCCAATTGTGAATACAGGGATAACAATTGCTAGCAAAACAATTGCGCCAACTATTTTCCGGATGATCTTGAATAGAAACACATCAGCCCCCAGAAAACGCATCTTCAAGTTCGATGGTGGCCATTTCATCAGGATCTCGCAACCAACCATCGGGAAGAGTTACTGGTCGTCCATGACTTGTCCGTCCACGCGGGGCATCGCCAATAGCAACTGGATATGCCTGGTCTTCAAGTTGATCCAATAATTCTCTAAATTCCTTGAGGGTGGAAACTAATCCAAATTGGCGGCGCAATACACTACTGACTCTAAAACCTTTGAGATACCAAGCCATATGTTTGCGTAAATCTCGACACCCACGGTCTTCGGATTCAAAGTACTCAACCATGAGTTCTCCGTGCCGATACATAATTTCACGGACCTCAAAAAGTGTTGGTAGGTGTCTATTAGTTTCACCTTTAAAGGAGGCAACAAGATCTGTAAATAACCAAGGGCGCCCAAGGCATCCACGTCCAACGACCACGCCAGCACAACCAGTTTCTTGCGCCATCCGAAGTCCATCATCGCCGCTCCAAATATCGCCATTGCCTAATACAGGTACACCCGTTGGCTTTAAATGCTCAACAAGACGAGTTATTGCGCTCCAGTCAGATTTTCCTTCATACATTTGTTGTGCAGTTCGTGCATGCAGGGCGACCCAACTCACTCCTAGATTGGCTGCCGACATTGCTGCTTCCAAATAAGTTTCGTGATCGCTATCTATGCCGATTCGCATTTTCACCGTAACTGGAATCCCAAATGGCTTTGCCGCATCAACGGCTGCTTGAACAATCGATGTAAAAAGCCGACGCTTGTAAGGAAGAGCAGCTCCGCCACCTTTTCGCGTAACTTTAGGAACTGGACAACCAAAATTCATATCGATGTGATCGGCAAGATTTTCTTTTCCTAACATTGTCACTGCAGCTTTCATGGCAGCTGCATCAACGCTATATAACTGAACTGAACGCGGCCATTCACCTTTACCCGGAACAATCATGCGTAAAGTTTCTGTACGTCTTTCAATTAATGCTCGGGCTGTAACCATTTCAGAAACAAATAACCCGGCCCCTTGTTCCCGACAAAGCGTTCGAAAAGGAGCATTTGTAATTCCTGCCATCGGTGCAAGAACAACTGGCGGGTCAATAATGTGGTCGCCACTTGAAAGTGGCAGAGTGAGCCCTTTTATGAGCCTAGAAGGCGTGGCGCTAACCATGCCTCAACCTGATCTAGTGCAATGCGTTCTTGACCCATTGTGTCGCGATCGCGAATTGTTACTGCCTGATCTTCGAGAGTATCGAAATCAATAGTGATGCAATATGGAGTACCGATTTCATCCTGTCGACGATAACGACGACCAATCGCTCCAGCATCATCAAAATCAATGTTCCAGTTCTTTCGAAGTTGGGCAGCTAAATCGCGTGCCTTAGGTGAGAGATCTGCATTTCGTGAAAGCGGAAGAACTGCAACCTTAACGGGAGCTAAACGATGATCAATTTTGAGAACAGCGCGCTTTTCCATTTCGCCCTTTGCATTTGGCGCCTCATCTTCAATAAATGCATCCATCAAAAATGTAAGAGTGCATCGATCAACGCCAGCTGCAGGCTCAATCACATAGGGAGTCCATCTTTCATTCTTTTCTTGATCAAACCAGGAAAGATCTTTGCCCGATGCTTGAGAGTGCGCCTTCAAATCGAAATCGGTACGGTTTGCAATACCTTCTAGCTCGCCCCACTCGGTGCCAGCAAATTCAAATTTGTATTCAATATCTGCCGTGCGCTTCGAATAATGAGAGAGTTTTTCTTTCGGGTGATCGTAAATGCGCAAGCGATCCGGATTGATTCCTAAGTCTTTATACCAAGCAAGTCGAGTGTCTATCCAATACTGGTGCCATTCTTCATCGGTGCCTGGCACAACGAAAAATTCCATCTCCATCTGTTCAAATTCGCGCGTGCGGAAAATAAAGTTTCCAGGAGTGATTTCATTGCGGAAGGATTTTCCAATTTGGCCGATGCCAAAAGGAGGCTTTTTACGTGACGTTGTTGCCACGTTATCAAAGTTGATAAAAATACCCTGCGCAGTTTCTGGACGTAAATATGCAAGGCCGGACTCATCTTCTACTGGCCCTAAATAGGTTTTAAGAAGTCCTGAAAATTGTTTCGGTGTGGTGAACTGGCCCTTGTTACCGCAAGCCGGGCAATTAACTTCTGCAAGTGATTCTGGCTTACGTTTGTTCTTTGCTTCAAAGGCTTCTTCCAAATGGTCGGCGCGATAGCGCTTATGACATGCAGTGCACTCGGTGAGTGGATCAGAAAATGTTGCAACGTGCCCGGAAGCTTCCCAAACTTCGCGCGCCAAAATTACGCATGAATCAATTCCGACAATATCTTCACGGCCTGAAACCATGGACTTCCACCATTGGCGCTTAACATTATTTTTTAATTCAACACCGAGTGGGCCGTAATCCCAAGAGGCGCGAAGTCCGCCATAAATATCACTGGATGGATAAACAAATCCTCGGCGCTTAGCCAAGCTAACGATATTTTCTAAACGATCTGTTGCCATCGTGATCTCCATCCGGCCTAATCTTTGGCCAGATTGCGAAATCGCTCCGGCTGGCTGTCGGCGGTTAACAACGTGAGTTGAAACCAGTGCAAAGTTTACTCGCTTGCAAGAAGTTCGAATGCACCTGGTTCATCAATTGCCCGAGCAAGAAGAGGAACTGCCTGCATTTTTACAACGGTCGAGCTCAGCGCTCTGCGATAGGAACCCACATTGAGCCAGGTGGTGGTTAAAACCCAGAGTCCACGGTCATCAAGATTTTGACCTATGGCACCATCTATATAGCCATCACATGTGGCAAGCGCTTCCCGGGCACGTGAAATATCTGCCTTAAATTCTTCAACGTGGCCAAGGGGAACTCTAAAGCGGGCAATTGCGAGCATGGGGTGAGCCTAGCGTCATGAGGGTAATGAAAATGACAATCATTTTCATTTATGCTACTTTCTGCCAATGAACATCGCAATCGGCCTAGCCGCTATCACCGCAATTGCTACATCTGCTGGCGGGTTTCTCGCCATTCGCTCGAGGGATCGTTTACACCTCATACTGGGACTCAGCGCCGGATTACTTCTTGGCCTTGTTGCCTTTGATTTGCTGCCTGAAGTCTTCGAACTCAACACCAACACCTTCGGAAATGTTCCGGTTGTCTCTGTTGCTTTCGTGCTGGGGTTTCTTGCTTTGCATTTTGCTGAACAAATCTTTGGTTCCCACGAACCAATTCAATCAGATTACGGTCATGACCATAAGCATTCTGCCAATATCGCAGGCACTCTCGGAGCGCTGGCGATGGGAGGCCATGTATTCCTGGATGGAGTGGCACTTGGCCTTTCATTTAAAGTAAGTAACGCACTTGGCCTAGCTGTCTTCATCGCAATTTTGTCTCATGCATTCTCAGATGGTCTTAACACTGTCTCACTTCTCATTAAAAGCGGACATTGGACTAAACGAGCAATCGCACTTCTGGGTCTTGATGCTCTCATGCGCATTAGCGGTGCAACTCTTGGAACCTACGTTGTTATTAGCGATCCATCTCTTGCCATTTATCTTGCGATGTTTTCTGGGTTCGTTGTTTATCTTGCGACTTCACATATTTTGCCAGAAGCACATTCGCGTCATCCTTCAAGACTGACAATGGTGGCGACAGTAACCGGAGTTGTCGCAATGTGGCTCATCGTTGGAAATATTGGGTGAGTAAATCTAATCCCAGGGTTTTAAGTACCCTTGAGCGCGCTGGCGGATTTGCTAGCGCTCAAGAGGTGTACCAACTCATGCAAAGAGAAGGCGAAAAAATTGGTCTAACAACTGTTTATCGATCATTACAGAGTTTGCTCGCGGACAAAATTGTAGACGTGCTTCGCCGAGATGATGGAGAAGCAATTTATCGCCTGTGTGGCGACACCCACCATCATCATCTCGTTTGTAAGAGTTGTGGAGATACTGTCGAAATTGAAGGTGGAGCTATTGAAAAGTGGGCAAAAACAATCGCTTCTGAGCATGGGTTTAGGGATGTGGGACATACAGCAGAACTATTTGGCATCTGCTCGAAGTGCTAAGCCTTTCCAAATCTACGATCGCGCTTTGCATATTCTTCAATTGCTCGCCATAAAACACGACGATCTACATCGGGCCATAAAACATCCATGAAGACCATCTCTGCATAAACAGATTGCCAAGGCAAGAAATTACTCGTTCTCATCTCCCCTGAAGAACGCAAGAATAAATCAACATCACTCATAGTTGGTTGATCTAAATACTTTGCAAACAATTTTTCTGTTATTGCATCTGCCTTTACTTTCCCACGTTTAACATCTAGAGCTAGCGCACTTGCGGCATCAACAATCTCGGCTCGACCTCCATAGTTGACGCACATGTTAAGTGTTAAAACTTTATTTTTTGCGGTCAGATCTTCGGCTTCTTCCAGTTCATTAATCACACTAGCCCATAATCTTTTTGGTCGGCCAACCCAACGCACTTTCACGCCAAGTGCGTTCATCTCATCTCTGCGCCTTCTTATAACGTCACGATTGAATCCCATAAGGAATTTCACTTCCTCAGGTGAGCGTCGCCAATTTTCTGTAGAAAATGCATAAGCGCTAATCTCTTTAACGCCTATTTCAATTGCACCTTCAATCACATCAAAGAGAGCAGCTTCCCCCGCTTCATGACCTGCTGTTCGAGGCAAGCCACGTTCTTTTGCCCAACGACCATTTCCGTCCATAACGATTGCGACGTGGTTGGGAATTGATTCTTTCGCTAACTTTGGTGGAGTGATACCTGCGCGGTGAGGGTTAGGTTTTTTAGTCATGTGCGCTCCACATGAGGAAGACTACGAAGTCCGCGCTCTAAATGCCACTGAAGATACGCTGCAATAAGCCCGTTTGCTTCGCGCTGATGTTTGCGCTCACTGGCACTGGCAACTTCCCAATCCATAGTGATGAGGGCCTGCATAAGTTCTAGCGTTTCAGGCGCAGGTGTTGCACAAGCAGATGGTCGGCAATCAATACAGACAGAACCTCCTCCAACCAACGAGAAATAGCGATGAGGACCCGGTTTTTCACAACGCGAGCAATCAGTCATTGAAGGGGCATAACCGCCAATTTCAAGTGATCGCAAGAGAAAAGCATCGAGAATAAGTGATGAGTCATAACGTTGCTCGGCAAGTGCTTTAAGGCCACCTACTACTAACTGAAATTCTTTTACTGCGGGTTCATGCTCTTGAGATGTAAAGCGTTCGGCTGCTTCCAGGATTGCCGTAGCAACAGTCCACCGTTGATAGTCATGTGAAACCGCTTCCCCGTAATTCATGATCGCCTCAACTTGAGTTACGGTGTCGAAAGTTTTGCCAACGTAAAGTTGGATATCGACGTGGCTTCCTGGTTCGAGGCGCGCACCGAATTTTGATTTAGTACGTCGAACCCCTTTTGCAACGCCTCGAACGCGTCCGTGATCTCTCGTCAGTAAAGTAACGATGCGATCTGCTTCACCAAGTTTTTGAGTCCGTAACACAACACCTTGATCGCGATAAAGACTCATGCGACTACCGTAATGGCAGAGTTAGCGAATAGCGCGGTTAATGGCCGACACGATGGCTTTAAGTGAGGCCGTTGTGGTGTTGGGATCAATTCCAACACCCCAATAAACATCGCCATCAATTGCGCATTCCAAATATGCAGCTGCGTTGGCATCACCGCCAGAGGCAAGTGCGTGCTCGTAATAATCAAGGACTCGAACATCAACGCCATACTCTTGCAAAATTGCACAAAAGGCTGCAATCGGTCCGTTGCCTTGGCCATTCCTCTCAAAGGGTTTACCACGGTCTAAGAAATTGACGGTGAGAAATACATCTTCATCGAGTACTGATTTTTGCGAGAGCCCTTTAAGACGGAACCGTCCCCATGGCGCAGTCTCAGTTGGCAAATATTCATCTTCAAATATGCGCCACATATCGGAAGGAAGTATCTCTCCGCCTTCGGCATCTGTAGTTGCTTGCACAACTTTGCTGAATTCGATTTGCAATCTGCGTGGCAAATCAAGGTGGTGCTCATTTTTCATGATGTAAGCAACTCCGCCTTTACCGGACTGACTGTTTACGCGGATAACCGCCTCATAAGAGCGACCAATATCTTTTGGATCAATAGGAAGATAAGGAACGGCCCACGTAAATGAATCGACGTGAACACCGGCCTCTTTTGCGTCCCTATCCATGTGCTCAAGACCTTTTTTGATTGCGTCTTGATGCGAACCAGAAAAAGCTGTGAAAACTAAATCTCCACCATACGGGTGGCGCTCTGGCACGCGCAGTTGATTGGCATACTCAACGGTTCGGCGAACTTCATCGATGTTGGAAAAATCAATCATCGGGTCAATTCCGTGACTGACTAAGTTCATGCCGAGAGTCACTAAGCACACGTTGCCAGTGCGCTCACCATTACCAAATAGCGTGCCTTCAATGCGATCTGCTCCAGCTAAGTAACCAAGTTCGGCCGCTGCAACACCAGTGCCGCGATCATTATGTGGGTGCAAAGAAACGATCACGCTTTCACGGTTATTGAGATTACGGCACATCCACTCAATTGAATCTGCATAAATATTAGGAGTGGCCATCTCTACGGTTGCAGGCAAATTCATGATGGTCTTCCAACTTGGTGTTGGCTTCCAGACATCATTGACGGCATTACATACGTCTAGGGCGTATTCCATTTCGGTTCCTGTGTATGACTCAGGGGAATACTCGAATGAAACTTTTGTGCCAGGCACGGAGTCAACCAAAGACAAGCAGAGCGCGGCGGCATCGGTTGCAATCTTCTTAATGCCATCTTTATCCTGTCCGAAAACAACTCTGCGTTGAAGGGCCGAAGTTGAATTGTAAAGATGCACTACTGCCTGCTTAGCGCCCTTTATAGATTCATACGTACGGCGAATTAAGGGTTCGCGCGCTTGGGTGAGCACTTGAATAATGACATCATCAGGAATGAGATCTTCTTCAATTATTCTGCGCACAAAATCAAAATCCGTTTGGCTGGCGCTAGGAAATCCAACTTCGATTTCTTTGTAACCCATTTTGACCAGCAAATTAAACATAGCTAATTTCCGAGGTGTATCCATTGGGTCAATCAATGCTTGATTTCCGTCACGAAGATCTACTGAGCACCACTGTGGGGCTTTGACCATTTTCTTACTTGGCCAAGTGCGATCGGGTAGTTCGACTGGAATAAACGAGGAATAACGCCCATAAGGCATTGAACTTGCTGATTGCTTTGGGAAATTCATTTCTTGCTCCTTTATTTTCGCGAGGGTTTCGGGTTATTACCGGTGCGTCAAAACCCCGCGACGAGGGGACCGGTTAAAGGACCCCGCCACGGCAGCGAAGGAGGAGGCTGCGTAACTTCATGCCGTAATCCTAGCCTAATCTTTACAAAATTGGCAGGTAGCGATCTAGCTCATAAGCCGAGACTTGGCGACGGTAGTCCTGCCATTCGGCGCGCTTATTACGTAAGACATATTCAAATACATGCTCACCTAAAGTTTCGCGCACTAATTCACTCGCCTCCATCGCAATAATTGCTTCATTGAGGTTGGCAGGAAGTGCCACTGCTTCGGAAGTATCTGGAAGTTCGTACCCTTCGGCTACTCCTTTGAGTCCAGCCGAAAGCATTACTGCATAAGCCAAATAAGGATTGCAGGCAGAATCGGGAGAGCGGAATTCAATACGTGTTGAATTCTCTTTTTTAGGCTTATACATTGGAACACGAACCAGTGCGCCTCGATTGTTATGTCCCCAGTTTGCAAACGCTGGCGCTTCTCCGCCACCTTGCAATCTCTTATACGAATTAACCCACTGATTTGTGATCGCAGTTATTTCCGGAGCATGGCGCAAGAGCCCAGCAATAAACGAGCGACCAACTTTGGATAAGTTGTATTCAGCATGTGGATCGTAAAAAGCATTCTTTTCGCCCTCGAAAAGTGAAACGTGAGTGTGCATTCCAGAACCAGGGTGATCAGTAAATGGTTTTGGCATAAAAGATGCGTGAAAACCTTCATCTAGCGCAACTTCTTTTACAACATGCCTGAAAGTCATGATGTTATCGGCAGTACTCAACGCATCGGCGTACCGTAAATCAATTTCCTGCTGGCCAGGTGCACCTTCATGGTGACTGAACTCGACGCTAATTCCCATTGCTTCTAAAAGAGTGATCGCTTGTCGTCTGAAGTCATGACCGACAACTGCGGGTGTGTGATCAAAGTACCCACCAGAATCAACAGGGACAGGGCTCTTACCCGCTTCGGGGCGATCTTTAAATAAGAAGAATTCAATTTCAGGATGGGTGTAACACGTGTAACCCATTGCGGATGCTTTATTTAGAGTACGTCGCAATACATGACGAGGGTCGGCAGGTGATGGTGCGCCATCTGGCATCACGATGTCGCAAAACATTCGAGCAGCGCCAGGTGCCTCTGTGCGCCAAGGCAAGATTGAAAAAGTTGCAGGGTCTGGTTTAGCCAACATATCTGATTCGCTAATTCGCGCGAATCCCTCAATGGAGGAACCATCAAATCCAATGCCTTCTTCAAATGCATTTTCTAATTCGGCAGGAGCAATGGCAACAGATTTTAGAAAGCCAAGCACATCGGTAAACCAGAGTCTTACAAATCGAATATTGCGCTCTTCTAGCGTTCGCAGAACAAATTCTTGTTGCTTGCGAAGTTCTACATCGTGAGAGGAAGTCATAGGGCTATGGTGCCAAGGCTTCATTACAGCCGTGTTAACAAACCTTCAAAACAGAGCTTAGATCGTAAAGAATTCCGATGGGTCAATGTTGGCACGCTCAACTACGTCGCTCAAGACCACAGTATTTGCACCAATTACTGCCCCTGCGCCAATCTTCACATCACCCAAAACTCGAGCACCTGCACCAAGAATGACGCCGTTACCAATCGTTGGGTGACGCTTTCCTTTCTTATACGTACGCGCACCCAGTGTCACATCGTGATACATCATTACGTCATCGCCAATAATTGCAGTTTCGCCAATGACAACACCCATGCCGTGATCAATAAAGAATCTTCTACCAATTACCGCCCCAGGATGAATCTCAATTCCAGTTGCAGATCGCGTGAAGTTTGACCACATACGTGCAAGCAAAGTGATGCGATGAGTCCAGAGCCAGTGCGCCATTCTGTGTCCCCAAATTGCATGCAAACCGGGGTAGGCAAGAAATACTTCTAACCGACTCCTAGCTGCAGGATCTCTGGTTAACGCATTGTTGAGGTCTTCAAAGATGTGCAACGACATTAGAGCTCAGCCAAGTCCTTGTACAAAATTGTAGATAAATATCGCTCACCAAATGAAGGAACAATGACGACAATGTTCTTGCCGGCGAATTCTGGACGTTTGGCTACTTGAGATGCTGCCCAGAGCGCTGCCCCGGAGGAGATACCAGCAAGAATTCCCTCTTCTACTCCAGCTCTCCTTGCATATGCAATGGCATCATCATTTGTGACATCGAAAACTTCGTCAAAGATGTTCCTGTCCAAAATATTTGGAATGAAATTTGCACCAATACCTTGGAGCGGGTGCCCGGCAGGAGTTCCTCCAGTGAGCAAAGGCGAAGCAGCTGGCTCAACTGCGAAGATTTTTATATTGGGGTTGTGTGCTTTTAATCCTTGGCCCACACCTGTAATGGTTCCGCCAGTACCAATTCCTGCAATGACCGCAGCAACTGTTCCGTCGGTGTCATTCCAAATCTCTTCTGCCGTTGTTTTGAGGTGGATTGCAGGATTAGCACCGTTTTCAAATTGGCGAACTAGTACTGCACCTTGAGTCTTGCCAATTTCCTCAGCCTTGGCGACTGCGCCTTTCATGCCTTCGGCAGCTGGAGTCAAAACAAGTTCTGCTCCAAAGGCTCTGAGCAAGGTGCGACGTTCTTTAGACATTGAATCAGGCATCGTCAAAATAACTTTGTACCCACGAGCCGCCCCAACCATGGCAAGAGCAATTCCGGTATTGCCAGAAGTGGCCTCAACGATTGTTCCACCTGGCTTGAGAGTGCCATCTTTTTCTGCTGCATCAACCATGGCAATACCGATTCGATCCTTTACCGTGCTGGTTGGATTGTAAAACTCCAACTTTGCATAAACATTTGCCTTAGCGCCATCGGTGATTCGATTAAGGCGAACGAGCGGAGTATTTCCAACTACTTCAGTAATGTTGTTATAAAGTTTCATCTATTTGCTCCAATTGTTAGATTTTGAAAGAGAAAAATACAAACTAAAAACTTTGATGTAGCAGTAATTAGTTCAGCAAGTGCAGGTGGTTATACGTCCGAAATCAATGATGCGACGGCGGGTGAAAAGCCAACCCTGGATTTCAAACATGTATAAATTCTATCTAGATTCAGGAAAAGCACTACTTGCGAATACCTTGCAGGAACCTTGAGACTATTCCTGTTTCCAGCGTGAAGTAATGGGTAAACGGCGATCTTTTCCAAAGGCACGGGATGAAACTTTGGTGCCAGGTGGGTATTGGCGACGCTTGTATTCAGCTTTATCTACCATCGCAATTACTCTATTTACCAATGAGGCCTCAAAACCTGCGGCAATTAATTCCTTTGCACCTTCATCGCCATCAACATAGCGAAGTAAGAGTTGATCAAGTAGCCCATACTCTGGCAAGGAATCTGAATCTTTTTGACCAGGACGCAATTCGGCACTGGGTTCTTTTGTAATGGAACCTGTTGGAATGGGCGGAGTTTGCCCTGTGCGAATTGCCTGGTCATTTCGCCACTTGGCCAATGCCCACACATCGGTTTTGTAAATATCTTTAATGGGAGCAAAGCCACCTACCGCATCTCCATACAGTGTCGAGTAACCAACTGCGAGTTCACTCTTGTTACCAGTGGCCAAAATCAAGTGTCCCTCTTGATTAGAAAGACCCATCAGCGTTGTTCCGCGGACACGTGCTTGAACATTTTCTTCAGCTAAACCTTTAAGTTCAAGAGCGCTAATAAAGGCCCCAACCATTGGCTCAATTTCAACGACTCGATAGTTCATACCCGTATTAGTTGCTAACGCCGAAGCATCGCTGAGCGAATGATCCGATGAATATTTGCTTGGGAGTGCGATGCCGTAAACATTCTTGGCACCAATTGCGTCCACTGCGATTGCGGCAACGAGGGCTGAATCAATACCACCTGATACGCCAAGTGCCACAGTTGCGAAGTTGTTCTTGGAAACGTAATCCCGGACTCCCATAACAAGGGCTTTCCATACTTCGGCCATGTCATCCAAGCGAGCCGAAATCACTGGCTTTAGAGCGGTATAGGGATCAAGTGCTTTCTCTGAAATAACTACATCCGGGGTAGATGTAGCGAGCGCCAATTCGAGATCGAGTACAACTAAAGCGCTTTCAAATTGTTCTGCTCGGCAAATAACTTTTCCGCTACCGTCGACAACAATCGAGTCACCGTCGAAAACTAAATCATCTTGCCCGCCAATCATGTTGACGTAAGCTAACGGCGCATCCAGTTCTTGAGCCCTTTGTTGAACGAGGGCCAATCTGCGGTCATCCTTATTTCGCTCATAAGGACTGCCATTGGGGACTAAAACCAACCCGGGCTTCCTGGCTTGTAGCTCCGTAAGGGGGTGCCAAATATCTTCACAAATTGCGATTCCCACATCGACACCATGTATACGGACTACCAAGGTTTTTTCTCCAGGTACGAAATTTCTGAATTCATCAAAGACGCCGTAGTTCGGTAGGTGGTGTTTTGCATAACGGGCTTTTATTTCTCCACCGTGAATAATTGCAACGCAGTTCTGCGGCCCACCTACAGGTTTACCTTGCTGGTGTGGTTGGCTCAGAGCTTTGGTTGATTCGTCTAGGTACCCAACGACCATAACGAGATCGCCATACCCATTCTTTTGTGCATTCGCTGCAATATCAATTATTGCCTGCTTACTTGCCATTCGAAATGAGGATCGAAGCGCTAAATCTTCAACCGGATATCCCGTCACAACCATCTCTGGGAAAAGTAGTACATGCGCCCCGGCTTTAGATGCTTGCTCAATGGATTGAGCAATTAAGAGCGCATTTGCGCTCAGATCTCCCACTGTTGGGTTGATCTGCGCAAGTGCTAATCGCAACTGGCCAGCGCTCTGGGGCATAGATAAGAGTCTAATGGGCGCGCTAAACTTGGCGCTCCCAGGGACCTGATCTTCAGGCCATGAGGTTGGAGGATTGACATGTCAGAAAGCCTTTACGGCGGAGCTCAACATCGACGAATAACTATTCGAGATCTGGCAAGCGCCAAAACCCGTAATGAAAAATGGCCGATGCTCACCTCCTATGAACAATTGACTGCATCGATTTTTGATGAGGCCGGAATCCCAGTCTTACTTGTGGGCGATAGCGCTGGCAATAACTTTCTCGGTGAAGAGAACACAATCCCAGTTACTGTTGATGAACTTATTCCTCTTGCCCGCGCGGTCGTAAGGGGATCTACTCGCGCAATGGTTGTTGCCGATATGCCCTTTGGATCCTACGAAGCATCACCCGATCAAGCCCTTGCAACAGCGGTTAGGTTTTTCAAAGAGGCTGGTGTGCACGCGGTAAAACTAGAAGGCGCACATATAGAACACGTGCGAAAACTAGTTGCCTCCGGAATTCCCGTCATGGGTCACTTGGGACTCACTCCCCAATCCCTCCACCAACTCGGTGGCTATCGAGTCCAGGGACGCGACGATGGCCAAGTGATTATTGATAGCGCGCTTGCGATGCAGGAAGCTGGTGCTTTTGCAATCGTTCTAGAACTAGTCCCAGCAGAATTGGCGATTCACATAACGCAAGCCCTCACGATTCCCACCATTGGAATAGGTGCCGGAAATGGCTGTGATGGACAGGTTATGGTCTGGACAGACCTCATGGGTCTAACTAAGAAACCACCAAAATTGGCAAAGGCTTATCGCGCTATTCGCAAAGAAATGTTGGACGCAACTGCCGAATGGGCACGCGATGTTGCATCTGGAGCTTTTCCGGGGCCGGACCAGACCTTTCACTGATGTCCAAGTTCAGTATTGACCTCACTTCACTAAAAAAATACCGAGATTTTCGATATTTATGGTCTGCTGGGTTCATTTCTTACATCGGATCGATGATTACCTACGTTGCTATCCCATTTCAGATCAAAGAAATGACCCATTCATACCTCGCGGTAGGCATCAGTGGGGCAGTTGAAATAATTCCCCTCATTATTTTTGGTCTCTATGGTGGGGTCCTTGCCGATTCGGTCGACCGAAAGAAAATGATCTGGGCCACCGAGGCCGCTTCATTAGTACTGACATCCATCTTGCTTCTCAATTCCCTCTCCTCCTCTCCAAGTCTGCTACTGATCTACATCGTGGCCGGATTATTTGCAGCCGTCGATGGCTTGCAACGACCAAGTGCAGATGCCATCTTGCCTCGGATCGTCGGCCATGGAGATTTACCATCAGCAAGTGCGCTGATGAGTTTGCGGTGGCAGTTTGGAGTGATCGTTGGTCCATCAATTGGTGGAGTCATCATTTCAACGTCATCTGTTTCAGTTGGATACTTTGTCGATGTAGTTACTTTCATTATTTCCCTACTACTTCTTCTCAAAGTTGGTTCGGTCCCTGCAAATCCCCTAGCCCAAAAGCCATCTCTGGCAGGCTTATTAGAGGGTCTGCGCTATGCATTCAATCGCGAAGATTTATTAGGAACATATCTCGTAGATTTGGCGGCAATGTTTTTTGCAATGCCAAATGCTCTCTTTCCATTTTGGGCAGATCAACTTGGTGCGCCTTGGGCACTTGGATTTCTCTACGCTTCGGGAACTGCAGGGGCAATTGTCATTACCCTGACGAGCGGATGGATGAAAGATTTCAGATTCCATGGTCGAGCAATTATTTGGGCCGCAATCGGATGGGGAGTTGCCATCGCTTTGGCCGGACTCGTCCACTGGCTGCCACTTGTCTTATTATTTCTGGTCCTTGCCGGGGCATCGGACATGGTCAGTGCACTCCTTCGCAAAGCTTTGTGGAACCAAACCATTGCCGACGAATTCCGCGGACGACTTGCAGGTATCGAATTACTTTCTTATTCGGTCGGACCACTTGCAGGACAACTTCGAGCCGCCACAATCGCATCGGCTACTTCATTGACCTTCTCGGTAACTTCTGGAGGGATTATTTGCGTCATTGTTGTCGCAATTTTGGCCGGATTTCTCCCCAAATTCCGAAAATTTGACCTCCAAACCAACGAATTTGCCGTTCGAGAACGAAAAATTCGCAAAATTTCGGAATAAAACTTTATTTAGCGAAAAATATTTACTAAAAATCCCGTGAAAGCATAAAAATATTAAAAAAAGAATTTGCGACACACCATGAAATATTTGTCACAGAATGCTGGCATTATTTGTGAATCAATGACACCCTTATCCTTGAACAGGTTCGGTGACGGATCGAACCATTCCGATAGGAGAAGTTACGTGGCTGCAGCTAAGAAATCTGCTCCAAAGCGCCGCAAGAAGGCCGCTGCTAAGAAGGCAGCACCAAAGCGTCGTAAGAAGGCCGCTGCTAAGGCAGCAGCACCAAAGAAGCGTCGCAAGAAGGCAGCTGCTAAGAAAGCAGCTCCAAAGCGTCGCAAGAAGAAGGCAGCTGCCCCTGCAGCTGCTCCAAAAAAGCGTCGTCGTCGTAAGAAGGCAGTTGCTGCCAAGTAACGACATTAAAAGACCCGCTACGAAAGTAGCGGGTCTTTTTTTTGCCCAAAATTATTTGGCGAATACTTTCCTACTTACTCGTCCTTAACATCTTTACGTAATGACTGTCCAACTTTTTCAAAGATTTCAGCAAGTGCACTTTGATCACCTTTTGTAAGGTGATCAATAAATCGCTCGCGCACACTGGCAACATGATCAGGCGCGGCAGAAACAATTGCCTTCCAACCCTTAGGTGTCATGACCGCGAAAGAGCCCCGCTTATCTACAGGGCATGCTTCACGTTTCACCCATCCCGCCTTTTCCATCACCTTAATTCGGTGAGATAACCGCGACCGAGAGAGCATCGCAATATCGGCTAATTCCGCCATCCTCATTCTGCGCTCTGGGGCATCGCTGAGTTGCGCCAATATTTCATAGTCAGACATAGATAAATCGTGACCTTGTAAATCACTATCTAGGGCCTCAAGTAAACGCCGACTAGCAACAATGTATTGGCGCCAGGCTTTCATCTCGGCAGGATTAAGCCAGCGAGGGGTGTGTGATGTAGCGTTTTGTCGTGCCATTGCACCAGTGTAAAGGATAAGTTGAAGTTTCAACTACTTTAGGAGCGCCATGAAGAGCGGACTTGATTCAAGCCATAAGGACACCTCCGTCCGAGTTCAAGATGACCTTTTCCGACATATGAATGGTCAATGGCTAGACACTGCAGAAATTCCTGCCGATCGCTCTGGCGATGGCGCTTTCTATTGGCTACGTGATGAAGCAGAAAAGAAGACTCGTGAGATTATCGAAGCCACCGCCAGTTCAACTTACGCACCTGGCTCCGTTGGGCAAAAAATTGGTGACCTTTACAAGAGTTACATGAATGAAGCTCGTGCTGAAGAGCTAGGCATCTCCCCCATTGCCGATGACTTAGCGAGCGCACTAGCAATTACTACCAAGGAAGAATTCTTGGCACTCCTTGGCCGTCTGGAGTACGAAGGTTTGGGTGGACTTTTCTATGGCCTCATCACAACCGACAATATGAAATCTGATGAGAACATTTTGTATCTCGGTCAATCTGGTTTAAGTCTTCCTGACGAGTCTTACTACCGGGAAGATGAATACGCACCTATCCGCGAAGAATTTCTAGCTCATGCCACAAGAATGTTTGCTATTGCAAAAATCGAAGGCGGGGCCGACCACGCTAAACGAATTCTAGAAATCGAGACTGAGCTAGCTAGCCACCACTGGGATCAAGTCCGAGATCGCGATGCAACGCTGACATATAACAAAGCCACTTTTGCGCAGTTGCAAGAACTCTCCCCCGGCCTTGATTGGGGCACGTGGAATAGCGGTGCCAAAGTGCCAGACCATGTATTGGCTACCACCATTGTTCGCCAGCCTTCTTTTTTCACTGGGCTAGGCGAGCTTCTCAATAAGTATGAGAATGAAAAGTGGCGTTCTTGGCTGACTTGGCAAGTTCTCTCAAGTGCATCCTCTTACTTGCATGCAGAATTAGTGAATGAAAACTTTGCCTTTTATGGCACCACACTTTCTGGGGTTCCTCAATTAAAGGAGCGCTGGAAGCGCGGTGTGGGTCTAGTTGAAGGCTCACTTGGCGAGGCTGTAGGACAGCTCTATGTAGAAAAGCATTTTCCGGCCGAAGCTAAATCTCGAATGCAACAGTTGGTGAAGAATCTTATTGAGGCCTACCGAGTTGATATCAAAGCCCTTGATTGGATGAGTCCTGAGACCAAAATCAGAGCCCTAGAAAAACTCGATAAGTTCACTCCGAAAAT
>CAFBQZ010000003.1_pt1 | contig 35748 bp, 33 predicted proteins | sample 7270111 | NCBI WGS metagenome assembly CAFBQZ01 (sample SAMEA6814192, study PRJEB35770) | uncultured Actinomycetes bacterium | biome: Freshwater; feature: Freshwater reservoir; material: water | place: Czech Republic | collected 2016-11-09 | depth 30m m | reverse complement strand
GCCAATGATTTTGACTCCTCGAGCATGTGCTTGGTGATACGGCTTGGCACCTTTAAAACCAGGTAAGAATGAATGATGAATATTAATTATCTTTCCTGGCATGAAATCGCAGAACTCTTTAGAAAGAATCTGCATGTACCGAGCAAGAACTACGAAATCAATGTCTAGCGAGGTAATTCGCTCTCGAATGGCGTTTTCGCTATTTATCACTTCAAAAGCAATGCCATGCGTTTCGACCAGTGAGCGAAGGTTTTCGTGATTAGCAATAACCAAAGGAATCGCGATTGGAAGCTCGCCAAGCTCAAGTAAATACATTAGATCGCGCAAACAATGGCTTTCTTTCGTAACAAGGACGAGCACTTTCTTCTTTTTGTCCGCTGCGCGCAAACGCAAATCAGGCGTAAACCTTGACAATTCCTTTTCTAAAATCTGCGTTGATTCAGCTTGAGTGAGGGAGGTTTCAAATCGTGTTCTCATGACAAACATATTTGTTGCGGGATCTGTAAATTGTTGATTCTCAATGATGTTTCCCTTGCAAGCCAGAATTCCCGAGGTCATGGCGTGCACAATTCCCGGTTGATCTTTGCATTGCAGCGTGACTATCAAATCCATGGCGAAAGAGTAACGGTAATTAGTGCGTGAGAGTAAATCGGCGAAGCGACTTTGGAGCCCACCAATTGCGTTCCCCGAAGAGGCGCATCAACGCAGGGACTAAAAGTGCACGGATAAGGGTTGCATCGAGCAAGACTGCGAATGCAACTCCAAAACCAAGCAATTTAATTGATGTGACTCCACTTGAAACAAAAACTGCGAAAACTACGGCTAACAAGAGAGCCGCAGCGGTAATTATTCGAGCCGATCTTTGAAGGCCCGTGGCAACAGATTCTGTATTAGTTTTCCCAGCTACATGTTCTTCTCTAATTCGAGAGAGCAAGAATATTTCATAATCCATAGATAATCCGAAAACAACCACTGCTACTAAAATTGTTGAGCCAGTATCTATTGTTCCGGTCTGCGTGAAATCTCCAACCAACCATTTCATGTGGCCATCAATAAATATCCAGGTAAGAACTCCAAGCGTGGCAAATAACGATAACGCGTTGAGTATTACCGCTTTAATAGGCAAAATTATTGAACCTGTAAAAATGAAAATTAATATGAAAACGCTTAATGAAATCCAACCAAGTGCCCAAGGAAGGGCATGAGCAATACCATCTTGCGAGTCGGTGAAGTCAGCTGCAGGCCCACCCACCAGAGTTCCATCAGGTGTTTGGAGCGCACGGATTGCGTGAATCATTCCAGCTGCTTCCGTCGTGCGAGAAGGCATGGATTGAATTGCAGTGACTCGTAAGACATCGCCAGAATTTTGTGCTGGGTTCACGCGTAAAATTCCTGGAACGCTTTTCACTTGATCCAAATATTTTGCAATCTGTTCTGATTCATTTGCGCTATTTGGAATGATGATTTCAATTGGACTTCCCTCTTCGCCCGGGAATCGATTTGAGATTAATTGAGACGCAATTGCTGCTTTATCTGACGATGGCAAAACACGTGAATCTATTTGTGCAAAAGCGATGCCCTTTATTGGTGCTGAAAGAATTGAAATAACAATGAGGGAAATGAGAACAATTGGAACTGGCCGCCGCATAACAAAGCGCGCAGTAGTAGCCCAGCGCCCATCCTCCCTTGGAGTGATCGCGCTCTTGCGAATAACACCCTTATCTATTTTGCGACCGATCATTACGAGAATTGCCGGCAATGGTATGAGAGCCCCAGCTACAGCAAGAGTTACTACAGAGATTCCGGCGTACCCAAAAGATTTAAGAAAGGCTAATGGAAACATAATTAGCGCAAGGAGAGTCACGAATACCGTGAGACCAGAATAGAAGACTGTCTTTCCTGCAGTATTAATAGTTGTGATAACACTTGCTTCCACGCTTTTACCCGCATGTAGTTCTTCGCGGAACCTATTAACAATAAGGAGCGCGTAATCGATACCTAGCCCCAGCCCCAACCCAGTAATAAGATTGAGCGCATAAACACTGACTGAAGTAAATAAAGTGAATAGATAGATTAAGAAGAAAGCTCCCAGGATTGAACTCACTCCAACGACAAGAGGCATTGCCGAAGCGACGAGCGCACCAAAGACAAAAACCAGAAGTAGAAATACCAATGGGATTGAGATCGCTTCTGCTAAAGCCAGGTCTTTAGAAATTCTGTTATTAATTGCGTTCGTGACGACGCCACCGCCGGAGGCATACACCTTAAGTGATTGAAATTCGCCATCGTATTTTGCTTGAATTCTTTTCCCGATTTCACTCACGCTACCGAAATCAGTAGAAGTTGTATAGATAAAAAGGAATCCTGCTTTTTCATCCGCTGACATTAAGTTTGGAACTCCTCCTGCAGACCAATAGGAAAGAGTTTGGGCAACACCCGGCTCGGCTTTGATTAAATTTTCCAAGGCTGAAGCTTCAGAAATTACTTGAGAATCATTGAGTTTTCTCCCGGCATCTACAACAAGAACCACTCCGGGATCCTTTACATGAAAGGTATCCGACAAGTAATGCGCTGCCTTGGCTGATTCACTCTTTGGGTCCGAATAGCCGCCACTTTCCAATTTTGCAAATGATAGAGAACCAATACCGCCCGCAATCAATACAACAAGAATAAATGTAAAGAGAGTGAGTTTGTGTCTGCGGACAACCAGATGGGCTAGCGAATCAAACAAACCAAACTCCTCAGTTAAATAAGTTTTCTCTCCCAGGCCATACAATTGTACCCATGAGTGAAATAACTCCGAAATCTAGCGCCGATGAGCGCGACCCTGCCCAAGATCAAGAAGATGAAAAACAAAGAGACGCACAACTCTTAGAAGATAAACCACCACATCACGATTAATCAAACCCTCTAGTTTTACTCTTTCTTGCTAGTGGCAGTGCTTGTGCTTTCAGTAGAGCTCTTTGTAGAAGAACCTTCATTCGTAGAAGTGCTTTCCTTCGTAGACGCCTTTTCCTTTACAGCAGATGAATCCTTAGCTGCTGTCGGTGAAATAGTTGCGCTCGAAGAACTTTTTGAGTCAGTCTTATAAAATCCTGAGCCTTTGAAGACTACGCCGACCGCTGAATAAACTTTGCGAATCTCACCTGCACATTCTGGGCAGATCGTTAAGGACGCTTCCTGAAAGTCCTGAAAGATCTCAAATTCATGGCTACACGCATTGCACGCGTACTGATACGTGGGCATTGCACATCCTTATCTCCTACTTTTACTGCTCAGCAACAAAAGTTTTCTCTAAAGTACAGTAGAAGTAAGTGTAAAGAAGTGAGACGATTGAGGCGAATCGAGCCGGAAATAGGGGGCGTTCAGTGCGCAAGAGTGTTATTTCGTTGGCCGTATTGATCTTGACCTTACTCAGCGTTCCAACCGCGCTTGCAAATTCGTTAGTGAGTACATCTCCTATTAGCGGTTCGACGCTAACTACATCACCTAGCGCTGTCACGATCACCACTCAAGTTGCTTTGAGTGATATGGGAAACACAGTAGTTGTAACAGACAAGAACGGTACTCGCGTCGACGATGGTTCACTCATCGTTGATGGAATGGGAGTTCTCATAGGTTTGCAATCTTTAGTCGATAGTGGACTTTATACAGTTACATATAGTTTGTTATCTGATGTAGATGCACCACTTGAAGGTACATTTACATTTAATTATTCAGCACCAAATGTCATTTCCGTCCCAACTCCTATGCCAACCACTTCAAAATCTGTAGCTCCAGAAAGTCAAGGAAGCAGTACTTCTGCCACATCAATTTTTGTCATTGTTCTACTTTTCCTAGCATTTGTTGTATTGGTTTCATTGTCGCTTTATGCTCGAAAGATTTTTAGAGGAAGATGATGCATTTTGCGGTAATACTTCCCCAGGCTGGCCCTGCAGTAAACGCATTGGCAACTATAAGTAAATTTATTGGTATCACCGCAAGCATTGCCGTGGTTGGCTCATTACTCACAACAGGTGTTTTCCTCCAAAATGAAAAGGGGAAATTAACACCCACCTCACTTCAATTCAGATCAGTAACTTTTTGGTCGGCTTTAATTTGGGTTATTGCATCTATTGGGAACATTATTTTCACACTTGCAAATATCTTGGGTGAATCAATTTCTGCAGTTTTTGACCTGAATACTCTTAAATCTTTCCTCACCCAAATTACTCTGGGCCAGTACATGGGCTTTCAGTTTCTCATTGCACTTTGCATCACAATTTTCGCATTCAGAATTACTAAAATCGGCGGAGCACTCTGGCTGTTAGTTCTCACTTTTTTAGGAATAGTCGCGCCGATTTTTCAATCACATTCAGCGTCAAGTGGATCCCATGCTTTAGCTATCGGCTCACTAGTTATTCACGTAATCGCCTTATCGATGTGGGTCGGCGGAGTATTTTCGTTGGCGTTCATGAATTCTGAAGATAGAGCTATCGCTACACCGCGTTTTAGCCAGTTGGCACTCTGGGCTGCAATAGCTGTGGTTGTAAGCGGTTCTGCAAATGCGTGGGCTAGATTGAATTTTGCACAAGCGTGGCATAGCACTTATGCAATGGTAGTAATCGGGAAAATTGCACTGACTTTGGGATTAATATTTATTGGATATTTACATAGAAGAAATATTTCACAGAAAACACTACCGACAGTAAATTGGGCAAAATTTGCTCAATTGATTGTTGTTGAACTTGGCATCATGATTGTTGCATTAGCTCTAGGTGCATGGCTTTCTTCAAATCGTGCGCCAACTCCTGGAGCCAATCCAAAATTTAGTGCAGCGATTACCGTTGCTGGCCTTCCGATGCCAGATGCGCCAAGTCTGAAGAATTTATTATTTCTCTTCAACCCGGATGCTTTGTTTCTCGGATTTTTGATAGTCGCTGTCGCACTTTATATTCTTGGGGTTGTCATTCTTAGCCGGAGAGGCGACAAGTGGCCCGTAGGAAGAACTATTGCATTTGCATTTGGAATTTTTGCAATAGATTTTGCTACAAGCGGAGGGTTTGGTGTTTACGCGCACTTTGCTTTTTCTTATCACATGATTTCGCACATGGTCTTGGCAATGATTGCTCCGATTGGTCTGGTTTTAGGTGCCCCAATAACTTTGGCGCTACGAACCCTTCCTCAAGGTCGCACCGAGGAAGAACGAGGATTGCGAAGTCAGCTGGTAGTTATATTGCATTCGCGATGGGCTGTAACGATTGTAAATCCAATAGTTGCACTTGCAATCTTTGATGGTTCACTCTTTATCTTGTATTTCACTTCGCTCTTTGGCGGAATGATGCAAAGCCACACCGGCCATTTCCTCATGAACTTACATTTTCTGCTTGCTGGCTTTCTCTTCTTCCATGTGATCATTGGCGTAGATCCCAATCCAAAAAAGATTCCATACCTAGTGCGCATAATCGTGCTTTTCGCAGCAATGAGTATTCATGCTTTCTTTTCAGTCGCCCTTATGTCTGCAACAACATTGCTTGATGGCGGATATTTCGCCCAATTACATACTCCTTGGGTTTCTAATCTTTTGGCTGATCAGAGAATGGGGGGCGCGCTCGGTTGGGCAATGGGAGAGATTCCAATTCTTTTGGCTCTCATTGCAACATTTATTCGCTGGACTCGAGATGATACAAAAGAGACGAAACGTATCGACCGCAATTCCGAACGGATGGCAGCGATGGGACGGCCAGATGAATTGGCACAGTACAACTTGTATTTATCAAACCTTGCAGAAAGAGATCGTCGTACTAATTAATCCAGCTTAATTGATTTCAATACTTCTTAAAAGATTTTAAGATTTTTTGATGTTGCCACTGCATCTACGCAAATGTCATGCGATTCTCTGGGAAGTTGTTCTTCTCCAACTTCACCTTCATGAACAAGAGCAATCTTCCACGCTGGTATTGAGGCAAGAGCCCTGTCGTAATATCCTCCACCTTGCCCAAGTCGATACCCATCACGGTCGACGTAGAGTGCTGGAACAACAATTACATCAATGGTTGCTAAATCTTTCTCAGCAATCCCACGAGGCTCCAAAAGATTGCCTCTCTTCTCCAACATATTGACATCACCATTCCATCGCACCCACTCCAAAGAGTCTCCTGAGATTCTGGGCAGAAGAACAATCTTGTTCGTAGCTAGAAGTTCCTTATTAAGTTCGGATGTAGATGGCTCTAATCCATAGGAAACATAAGTTGCTATAACTTTTGCTTGATGCACCTGCGATGTTGAGAGTAAATGAAGAAATGGTTCATTTGTGAATCGTTTTTGACGAAGTTGGCGTAGCTCTTCGCGCAACCTCGCTTTTTCGTGAGCCTCGACCATTTAAATCCCCTACAACTCTGCCCTTAACAAGTATGGTGTGATTATGTCAGAGCAGATTCGTGTTGATGAATTCTTGAGTTCTTTGCTCTCTATGTGCGCCCCGCTCGAATCTTTTGAATTACCCCTTTTAGATGCGCATGGGGCAACGCTTGCTGAAGACATTTACGCTGGAGAACGATTAGTGATGCGAAAAGGAACTCGAATTCGCTCAACCCATATTGGCTTAGCAGCTTCGATCGGATTGGGACATTTACCAACTCTGCCTCACCCTCGCGTAGTGCTTCTTTCTGCTGGACCGGATTTAGTTGAACCAGGTGAATCGATAACTGGATCACAAGAATATGAAACTAACTCTTGGTTGTTAACTACTGCCGTGCGCGAGGCGGGAGCAATCGGATATCGCGTGCATTCAATTCCAGATAACGAAGAAGAGCTAAAAGCAGTAATGGAAGACCAACTCGTACGAGCAGATTTAATTGTAGTAAGTGGTGAACGTGGTGATGATTCATTTGATTTGATTACGAGAACCCTTAGTACTCTTGGCGAAATCACTACGGTTGATATGGCCATCGAACATAGCGGACGACACAACTTTGGAAAAATTGGGCCTGATGGCACACCCGTAGTGACATTGCCTGGAGATCCGATATCGGCATACATTTCCTTTGAACTCTTTGTTCGACCGATGATTAGAACAATGTTGGGCTCTGAAAATATTCACCGTCCGAGCGTTAAAGCAAAACTTGAAAAGCCGATTGCATCCAATGGCGGTGTTCGTTCATATCTGCGCGCGTACCTTTCTGAAGATGGAAAATCTGTTCGCGCGATCCAAGATCAAGAGGAAATGTCCACACTTGCCGATGCAAATGCGCTAATAGCTGTTCCAGAAGATGCGACGCGGCTTTCGGCAGGCGACCAAGTGACGGTGGTCGTCTTACGGCGTAGGTATTTCTAGAACCATGGAAAAGTTTTCAACTCATCATTGGCCAGTTGTTATCAAATTTGGCTCCCTTGAGTTGCGCCCTTTGCGATTACGAGACCGTATGCAATGGAATCGAGTTCGAAATGGAAATAGGGATTGGCTTAAACCTTGGGAAGCGACACTTCCTCGCATTCCAGGCGAGGATGACACAGTAAATCTCCCAAGTTATCTTCAGATGATTAGCGCCTATAACCGAGAAGGTCGCGCCCAACGCTCCATCTCACTTGCAATCTGGTTTGAAGGACGCCTTGTTGGCCAAATTTCTATGGGAGGAATCATCTTTGGTGCCCTGCGAGGTGCACACATTGGGTATTGGATTGACCAGGCTTATTGCAATCGTGGCCTTACAACACAATCCGTTGATCTGCTTACCGAATATGGGTTTTCATCACTTCAGCTTCATCGAATTGAAATCAATTTACGCCCCGAAAATATTGCCTCACGAAGGGTTGCAGAAAAAGCTGGATACAAGTTGGAAGGCGAGCGACCTCGCTATCTTCATATAGATGGGCAATGGCGAGATCACCTTTGTTTTGTTAGAGAAAACCCTTCAATTTCGTAACCTTTTTCTTAAGAAAACTTCATTAATAATGCGCGTAAATCCACGATAGGTATCAGGTTCCCGTCTATCTTTATGCATCATGGCTTCAGGACTTATCTATCTAGCGATCGTAGGAATGTGGATCGCCTATTTCGTCCCTCGTTGGGTACATAGTCATGATGAATTTTCTGGTAAGTCCGTTGAAAGATATAAAAGCGCTCTTCGAATAGTTGCAAGCGGAACAGGTTCTGAAGTTTCACCTAACAGTGTGCTTCATACAGACCTTGACCATGAATCTAAAATGGCGCAAGTACTTATGCGTCGCCGAATAGTTTTCGCCCTACTATCGATAACACTCGTGGTGACACTTATGCAAATAATTTTGAATTCATTACCGTACACGTATTTCTTTTTGCCACTAACAGGACTCATCATTTATGTGGCGCACATAAGGCGACAAAGTTTGGCTACCAGAATTCAACGCAGACGAGTAATGCAGTTGCAAAGATCAACTGCAGGAATTTCGGCAACAAATTTATCGCAAGTTGTAGCACCAAAACTTGCACAAGATCACTGGGTTCCACTTTCTGAGAGAGAACTCACTGGAGTTGTCTTGTTACCAAAAGGATCTGCACAAGATAGAAATGCATGGCAGCCAAATTCGATTCCAGTTCCTACTTATATGAACGCACCTAAAGCATTTGTTCCAAAACGAACGATTGATTTAACTATTCCTGGAGCTTGGTCTGAAGAACAAGAACGCCTTGCACAAGAGGCGCTCTCAGCAGCAGCACCATCTAAGGATGAAGTATTTGATCAACAATTAGCTGATGAAGCCGTTGATCGACTCAAACAAAATCGCGCAGCGAACGAATAAAAATTTCCTTAGATCCAAGAAGGCCACCACATTCTTTGGTGCCATTGGTCGTAGGAAATAACTGAACCATTAAATATGGGCATAAAGTAGATAAAATTTAGAGCGATTGCTGCTACCAAGGCAATCACCAAAATAACTCTCTTTCGCTTCCAAGGCGCAATTCCCAAGTATTTATGTACGCAGTATGTAAGCGACAGTATGAGAAATGGTTCGAAAACTATTGCGTAAAAACTGAAAACCGTTCTCTTTTGGAAGAAGAACCAAGGTAGGTAGCCAGCAATGACGCCAGAGAGAATGAAAGAAATCCTTTTATCTTTTCGCCCATGTGATGCATTCGCAATCCAATACCCAATAAGAATTGCCAGTGCAATTGTGCAAGCCCACCAGAGCAATGGCGTTCCGAGTGCAAGAACTTCTTGAGAACATGAGCTTGCCCCACAACTTTTTGGAGTTTCATAAAAGAATGAAGTCGGTCTGCCCATGACTAACCAACTCCAAGGATTTGCCTGATAAGAGTGATGCTCTGTCAAAGTTGTGTGGAAATGGAGAATCTCTGCATGGTAATGCCAAAAAGAGCGAATTGAGTCCGGTATGAAACTAAAAGATGTTGGATGCTTTTCCGCCCAATGACGATCCCAACCTCGTGAACTAATGAACCAACCGGCCCATGAAGCAATGTAAACAGCAAGGGGAATGAAAATGAATTGTGCAAACCTTTGTGCAACGCCTTTGAGACTAAACTTCATTCTGTTGCGAAGTTCCTTAAGCTCTGTACCTGCAAAATCTCTGTAGATAGTGATGATTGCAAATATTGCAAGAAAATAGACACCGCTCCATTTTGTTCCTATTGCTAATCCAAAGGAAATTCCCGTTAACCAATAATTTCTTTTGAGCCAAGATAGTGCCCCACAAAGTACGAAGAAAGTGAGGAATAAATCAAGAAGCGCTGTTCGAGAGTGGACTAGGTGGAGTCCGTCCATTGCCATCAGCCCAGCAGCTAAAGCCGAGATGAATTGAGATTCAAATAAATAGAGAGCAATCCTTGCAACGAGAATGATTGTCAGCGCGCCAACAAGTGCAACTGCAAATCTCCATCCGAAAGAGTTATCACCGAATATTTTGATTCCTAAACCTATAAACCATTTTCCTACAGGCGGATGCACGATGAACTCTGGTGCTTTGCCCGTAACTTCAACTCCATATTTCAATAGATCGCGTGCGCCATCTACGTAATACACTTCATCGAAAACAAAGCTTTTTGGTCGACCGAGTTTCCACATACTCATTCCAAAGGAAATAAGTGCAATTACGATCGAAGCCATGTCGTTAGCCTAAGCGTGAGCAGGGGAATTACTGGCAAGATTGCACTATGAGTTTAGTTTTGGCAGGCACTCCACTAGGAAATCCGGGGGATGGAAGCCTGCGTCTTCGTCAATCTATCGAGGATGCAGATTTCATTGCTGCCGAAGACTCTCGTAAATTTCATAGACTTTGTCTTGACTTAAATGTGAAATTTAGCGGGAAAGTAATTTCATTTTTTGAAGGAAACGAAGAAGATAGAACAGAAGAGCTTCTAGGCCATTTACGAGCCGGGAAGAAAGTTCTTGTTGTCTCCGATGCCGGAATGCCAACAATTAGTGATCCCGGGTTTCGCCTTATGAGAGATGCAATTGCTCAAAAGATTGAAGTCAGCGTTGTACCCGGGCCAAGTGCTGTAACTACCGCGCTTGCGCTCTCGGGCCTACCAACGGATCGATTTATATTTGAAGGTTTTTCTCCTCGCGCGAAAGGCGCAAGAGAAAAATTCTTTGAATCGCTGCGCTTTGAAGAAAGAAGCATCATTTGGTTTGAGGCACCCCACCGGCTCGTAGAGTCACTGGAAGATGCAATTAAAACTCTGGGCGATCAACGCCTTGGCGCTATTTGTAGAGAAATGACCAAAACGTATGAAGAAATTATTCGTGGAACTCTTGGCGAACTTCTTATTTGGGCGAAGAGCAAAGAAATTTTAGGTGAATTAACAATCGTGATAGCGGGGGCAGAAGAAGGCGCCCACGATGTATCAAGTGCGAATATTGTCGCCAGAGTTAAAGAATATGAAGAGGCAGGGATGGACAGAAAAACTGCAATAAGTACCGTGGCTCAAGAATTTGATATTGCCAAGCGCCTCGTATTTTCTGCGGTTGTTGAAGCTAAATCAACCTCTAAGATATCCCCGTGAGCAATTCAGGAGATAAAGCGTTCTATTTAACGACGCCTATTTATTACGTTAATGATGCTCCACATATCGGCCATGCGTATACAACCGTGGCAGGAGATGTTCTAACTCGCTGGCATCGGCAACGTGGTGAAAAAGTTTGGTTCCTTACGGGTACAGATGAGCATGGGCAAAAAGTGATGCGCACCGCCGATCTCAACAAAGTTTCTCCGCAGGACTGGGTAGACCGCCTTGTAGAAACTGCATGGAAACCAAACTGGAAATCACTCAATATCGCTAATGATGACTTTATTCGCACCACCGAACCACGTCACACTGAACGTGTTCAAAGATTCTTGCAAGGCTTAAAAGACTCAGGACATATCTACGCAGGAAAATATGAAGGTCCATACTGTGTTGGTTGCGAAGAATTTAAATTGCCAGGAGATTTAATAGAAGCTAACGGAGAGAAGCTCTGTCCAATTCATAGTAAGCCAATTGAATTAGTAAATGAAAACAATTGGTTCTTTAAGCTCTCGGCGTTTGTTGAGCCATTGTTAAAACATTACAAAGACAACCCCGATGCTTGCCAACCTGAGAGCGCAAGAAATGAAGTTGTTTCCTTCCTTGAAGGAGGCGTTTCAGATTTATCAATTTCACGTTCTACTTTTGATTGGGGCATTCCAGTTCCATGGGATACAGACCAAGTTGTTTATGTCTGGTTTGATGCGCTTCTCAATTATGCAACGGCAGTTGGACTTGGCGACGATCCAAAGAGCGAAGGTGGCATTAAGTTTGCACAAACGTGGCCAGCCGATGTTCATCTTGTTGGAAAAGACATATTACGTTTTCATGCCGTGATTTGGCCTGCAATGTTGATGGCCGCCGGACTTGCTGTTCCTAAGAAAGTTTTCGCCCATGGTTGGCTACTTGTGGGCGGGGAAAAGATGAGTAAGAGCAAATTAACGGGTATTGCACCCAGTGACATCACTGATCACTTTGGTATTGATGCATTTCGCTATTACTTTTTGAGAGCTATCCCATTTGGAACCGATGGTTCTTTCTCTTGGGAGGACATGAGTGCTCGCTACACCAGCGAACTCGCTAATGATTTTGGAAATTTAGCTTCAAGGCTTACCGCAATGGTTGAAAAATACTGTGCAGGGATTATTCCTTCAGCGGCGAAAGACCCAGGACTAGAAAGTGCCCTACAAGCGACAGTAAATAGGGCCGATCCTGCAATGTGTGCCTTGGATTTCCAAGGTGGCATTAATGCAATTATGGAGTTTTGCAAGAAAGTTAATGGTTATGTAACCGAGAAAGAACCATGGAAACTAGCGAAAGATCCTGCCAACCAGAAAGAATTAGAAGAAGTTCTTTACAACACCGCTGAATCATTGCGTGCATTAGCGGTGTTGCTCAATCCAGTCATGCCCACTACCTGCGAAATTCTTTGGGAAAGCCTGGGTGCACATGCAACTATGGGTCCAATTTCCAAACAAACGATTTCTGACGTTGCGCGATGGGGTCAGTTGCCACCTGGCTCGAGTGTTATTAAGAGTGCAGTTTTATTTCCACGTTTAGATGTCAGCGAGTAACGCGCATGGCAGATCGCCACAGTAGGGATTTAGAAAGGCAACCGGCCCCGTTGCCCGAACCACTTCCTGTCCCAACCGTAGATTCACATGCACATTTAGAGATGATTACCGACACCGCTCCTCATTCAAAAGAAGTCAAAGAAATATTAGAACAAGCAAAATCTGTTGGCATCGATCGTGTTATACAAGTGGGATATTCGGCAGAACAATCCCGCTGGTGTGTTGAGGCGGCGCAATATTGGAGCGAGAGCGTTCTAGCTGCTGTGGCGCTTCATCCAAATGAGGCTCCAGTAGTTGAAGATTTAGAAGCAGATTTAGCAATTATCGAAGAACTCGCTCAGCATCCTCGCGTGCGCGCTATTGGTGAAACTGGACTTGATTATTTCCGTACCCCACCAGAATTGCGAAAGCGACAACAAGAATCATTCAAGTGGCATATTGAATTGGCGAAGAGAACCAAGAAGGCATTGGTAATCCATGATCGAGATTCCCACGATGATGTTTTATCCGTTTTGTTAGAAGTTGGCGCACCAGAAAGAACTATCTTTCACTGCTTTTCCGGCGATGTAGAGATGGCTAAAACGTGTATTGACCGGGGTTACATACTCTCTTTTGCTGGGACGATGACATTCAAGAATGCACCTCAATTGCGTGATGCCGTGAAGTTAGTGCCTATAGATCAACTACTTGTTGAGACTGATTCTCCATTCTTGGCTCCGATGCCACATCGTGGATCACTCAATACACCCGCAAACATTGCAACAATTGTTCGCGCGATAGCCGTGGAGCGGGGCGATGATCTTGCAGAACTTGCCACCGCGTTAGGGGCAAATGCCGAGCGCTTCTTTGGTTCGTTTTCGAACAGCGCACCTCATGAATGATTCATTAGGTGCAATCGAAATCCGCGCTCTGGCAGAAAAACTCAATCTCAAGCCTGCTAAGTCATTGGGTCAAAACTTTGTCATCGACGCAAATATCTGCAGAAAGATTGTCAGAGTTGCCGAAGTTTCATCAACTGACCATGCGCTAGAAATTGGTCCTGGATTAGGCTCTTTGACGCTAGCTCTATTAACCCAAGCAAAATGGGTAACAGCAATTGAAATTGATTCAAGATTGGCCAATGAGCTTCCATTAACTATGGCTCTGCATTCAGAGAATGCCAAAAACTTAACGGTTATAAACGCAGATGCGCTTGTTGTTCAAGAAGTCCCCAATAACCCAACAGTTCTCGTTGCAAATTTGCCATATAACGTTTCAGTTCCGGTACTACTGAGGTATTTAGAGAAATTCCCAACCCTCAATTCTGGTGTTGTTATGGTTCAAGCAGAGGTCGCAGATCGATTAATTGCAAAACCGGGAACAAAAGATTACGGAATCCCCAGTGTTAAAGCCGCATGGTGGTCGCAGATGGTTAATGCAGGTTCGGTAGGTCGTTCAGTATTTTGGCCAACCCCAAATGTTGATTCAAAACTTGTTCGGTTTACACGAAGGCCAACTCCAGGTGATGAGGAATTGCGACTAAATGTTTTCTCCGCAGTGGACGCCGCTTTCGCACAGCGCCGGAAAATGTTGAGGTCCGCACTCTCGTCGTGGCTAGGTAGTTCGTCAGTAGCCGAAGCAGTTCTGCAACGAGCTGGAATTGATCCAACTTTGCGTGGGGAAGCGTTGGAAGTTGATGGCTTCTGCGCTATCGCGAGAGCAAAGCAAGAAATGGGAATAGGGTTTTGATATGAGTTCCTTCGCACCAACCACTGTCGTTGTTCGCGTTCCTGGAAAAGTGAACCTTCAACTCTCTGTTGGACCAAAGGAAGAAGACGGGTTTCACAACATCGTTACAGTTTTTCAAGCAATTTCTTTATTCGATGAGATAACAATCTCGCAAGGTCCACAAGGCTCGGGAATCACCATTTCAATTACTGGCGATCACACGCACGGCGTTCCAGTGGATGCTACAAACCTTTCTGCACGTGCTGCACAAATTATGGTGAAGAGATATGACTTGCCAGAAGATCTCAACATTGAAATTAAGAAATCTATTCCTGTGGCTGGAGGCATGGCAGGTGGAAGCGCAGATGCTGCTGGAACAATTTTGGCGCTAGATGCGCTCTATTGTTTGGGTTTATCTCGAGAAGACATGCATGCAATTGCGAAACAATTAGGTAGCGATGTTCCCTTCATGCTTTCAGGTGGAACTGCAGTTGGCAGAGGTAGAGGCGATGACGTTACTTCCGCCCTCTCCCGAGGCACTTATTACTGGGTATTAGCGCTGTCAACATCAGGACTTTCAACCCCCGCTGTTTATGCAGAGTGCGATCGTTTGCGCGCTGAACTTGAAATTGCAACGCCTCAAGCAAATGATCAATTGTTGCAAGCGCTACTTGGCGCAGACAGTGTTCAAGTGGGGAAAAATTTAGTAAACGATTTGGGCTCTGCTGCTATTTCACTTCGTCCAGCGCTACGTTTGATATTGGATGTTGGAACGGAATACGGAGCACTTGGCGCGGTGGTCTCTGGGTCAGGGCCGACAGTTGCATTCCTTGTCGGAGATGAAGAGCATGCTTTAGATTTAACTGTAGCTCTTACATCAAGTGGAGTTGTAGGTAGCGTCACAAGGGCAACAGGTCCAGTGCCTGGTGCAAAAGTTATTGAAGTTCGTTAGTACTTATTGACCTTCAGAATCAAAGGGTCCTGCTAGCTCACTCAACATAGTTGCAAGTTGTGTTCTCTCAGCCTTTGTTAATGAGATTAAGAATTCACGTTCTCGTTGAAGCAAGTCCTCCATTGCACTGTCTACTGCACGCATTCCACTTTTAGTTAAGGTAACCAAACTTCCGCGACCGTCATTAGGGTCTGCTCGTCGAGTAATTAACTCAAGTTCTTCAAGGCGATCCAAGCGATTTGTCATCGTGCCACTAGTTACTAAAGTTTCTTGCATTAATTGGCCAGGAGAGAGTTGATACGGTTCACCAGATCTGCGCAGTGATGCAAGCACATCAAAACCCCATGTATCTAAATCACCAAAAGCATTTCGCCGTGCGATATCTAGATGACGAGCGATACGAGTTATGCGACTAAGAACCTCAAGCGGTGAAAAATCTAGGTCCGGACGCTCTCTCTTCCACGCCGAAACGAGTCGGTCCACTTCATCTCGCATGTATTCAGACCTTCCGCCAGGGCTTATGGCCAGATATTTGGGGCGTTCATACGCTTTCTAGAGCCAAAATATCCCCAAGACCGGTAAAGGTTTGGCGCTAACTGGTCGAAAGCACTGCTGTTATACGGGAGAATACAGGTTCCGCCATTGTGTAGTGGCTAGCACATGGGCCTTTGAAGCCCAGGGTCCAGGATCGATACCTGGTGGCGGAGCGCACTATGCGAAGCCACACGAAAGTAACTTCGCAGGCAATTAACAAGTGAACTAGTTGAGCAATTAGGCTAGGACATGAACTGATCCATTAGCGCTAGCGATGGGAGCTTGATTTGAGTGGGCTTGATTACGCAATCGTCTTAGCAGCTGGTGAAGGCACGCGTATGAAATCAACAACACCCAAAGTTTTACATTCCATTGCAGGTCGCACACTTTTAGGTCATGTATTAACTGCCGTTGAAGAACTTTCACCAAAGAATATTCGCGTTGTCGTAGGTTCTGGGCGCGAAAGCGTTGAGGCGCACATTGCGCAAATCTCTCCACTATCCAAATCGGTTTTCCAAGAGCGCCGCGGTGGCACAGGGCATGCAACTCAATTAGCTCTTGAAGGTGTCTCTGCAACAGGCACAGTATTAATCCTTGCTGGTGATACACCGCTTCTTTCAGCCGATTCATTGCGTCAGTTAGTGCAAGCCCATCTTGATGGCGGACATTCTGCAACCGTTTTAACTGCTGAACATCCTGATCCAACTGGGTATGGGCGGATAATCCGAGATGATTCCGGAGACTTAATTGCAATAGTTGAAGAGCGCGACGCAAGTGATATTGAGCGTGAAATAGAAGAAATTAACTCTGGTGTATATGTCTTTGATCTCAAGAAATTACAATCAGTAATAGGGGAATTAACTAATAGCAATTCGCAAGGCGAGCTTTACCTCACAGATGTCATTGCACTTTTGCGTAAGAAGGGTGATCGAGTTGTTCCGATTCTCACTCCAGATTTTATTGAGATATTGGGAGTCAACGATCGCGTTCAATTGGCAGAATGTGCTGCTTTAATGCGTGATCAAATCAATGATCATTGGATGCGCCAAGGAGTTACATTCATTGATCCGACCACAACGTGGATTGATTCATCGGTTGAACTTTCCCCAGATGTCCTTATCTACCCAGGAAGTGCCCTTGCTGGCGCGACGAAAATTGCCAGTGGCGCAGTTATCGGCCCACGTACAACTCTTATTGATTGCACAGTAGATGCCGGAGCACATATAAAAGAGTCTTACTGCTCTGGAGCAAAAGTTGGCCAAGGCGCAGTAGTTGGACCTTTTGCTCACTTGAGAACCGGAGCAGTCCTCGCCTCAGATTCTCGAGTTGGCGCTTATGTCGAAATCAAAAACTCAACTTTGGGTCAAGGATCAAAAGTTCCTCACCTTTCCTATGTTGGCGATGCCACTATCGGAGTCGGAACAAATATTGGTGCCGGCACAATTTTTGCCAACTATGACGGGCTGGAAAAACATCAGACCACTATCGGTGACCATGTTCGTATTGGTAGCGACACTATTTTAATCGCCCCCGTCACAGTTGGAGATGGTGCTTACACGGCAGCTGGTTCAGCAATTACAGAAGACGTGCCGTCGGGATCTATCGGAGTTGCACGGGGTAAGCAAAGAAATGTTCTAGGGTGGGTCTTGCGCAAGCGTCCTGGTACTAAATCTGCAGAGGTTTCTGACACGAGTGCTAAGAAAGGAAAACCCACTTCATGAGCGAACTTCGACTCGCCTCCGAAAAGCGACTAAGAATATTTTCAGGTCGCGCTTTTCCAGAGTTAGCAGAGCAGGTTGCTTCTGAATTAGGTATCCCTATCACTCCAACGTCGGCATACGACTTCGCCAATGGAGAAATTTTTGTACGTTTCGAGGAAAGTGTTCGTGGATGTGATGCTTTTGTTATTCAAAGCCATGCCAATCCCGTTAACAAGCACATCATGGAGCAGTTAATTATGGTTGATGCGCTGAAACGAGCATCAGCAAAACGCATCACCGTTGTTGCTCCTTTCTACGGGTATGCACGTCAAGATAAAAAGCACAGAGGTCGTGAACCAATCACCGCACGCTTGATGGCTGATCTTTTTAAAGCAGCTGGCGCAGACCGACTCATGGTTGTTGATTTACATACCTCACAGATTCAAGGCTTCTTCGACGGACCCGTAGATCATTTGTTTGCTCTTCCATTGCTTGCAAATTATGTAGGAAGCAAAGTTGATCGCACTCGTCTAACAATTGTTTCTCCCGATTCTGGCCGAGTTCGTGTAGCTGAGCGTTGGAGCGATTTGCTCGGCGGATGTCCTATTGCTTTTATTCACAAGACTCGCGATCCACGTATCCCCAACGAGTCAGTAGTAGGAAAAGTTGTTGGAGACGTAGAGGGTCAAACATGCGTTGTTATTGACGACATGATTGATACTGCGGGAACTATCACTAAGGCAGTAGACGCCCTTTTCAACGACGGCGCTCGCGAAGTCATTGTTGCTGCAACACATGCAGTTCTCTCTGGGCCAGCGGTTGAGCGCTTGAAGAATTCGAAGGTGAGTGAAGTAGTAATTACAGATACTTTGCCAGTGGCAGAAGAATCTCGATTTGATCGACTGACGGTTTTACCTATCGCGCCACTACTTGCTCGTGCGATTAAGGAAGTCTTTGAAGATGGTTCGGTCACGAGCCTTTTTGATGGATTGAGTTAAAGCCTCACTACATCTTGGTTGAGCCCGGTTGCCGGGTCATCATTTGCCTGTAACTCCATTCAATTGGCCAATTTGCTAGATGGTCGCCCGATTGGGTAATCTCAGCCCACGTTCCGGCGAGGGTAAGCACACCGTAATCGACGGCATTCTTGTAAATTCAAGATTGCATGTGCTCTCAAGCTGAAACTTACGTGTTAAGTCCGAAAAGTTTTTCAGCAGTATGTAAGAGCAGTTTCCACAGAGCACTAGAGGAGCAAGTCAATGGCCGAGATCAGCATCAACGCAGTTAGCCGTACCGAATTCGGTAAAGGCGCATCACGTCGTGCACGTCGCGATGGAATGGTTCCTGCGGTTATCTATGGTCATGGTGAAAAGCCAGTTCACATCTCACTTCCTGCTCGCGAACTTGGCACTGCGCTAAAGACTTCAAACGTGCTTCTCGACATTGTTGTGGGCGGAAAAACTGAACTCACACTTCCTAAGTCAATCGTTCGTGATGCAATCAAAGGCACACTTGAGCATATTGACCTTGTCATCGTTCGCCGTGGTGAAAAAGTTACAGTTGCTGTTCCTGTTCACACATCTGGTGAATACGATCGCGATGGAATTCTTGAGCATGTTAATAACTCAATCGAAGTTGAAACTGAAGCTACTTCGATTCCAAACTTCTTAACTTTGGATCTCACAGGTCTCGTTGCTGGTACATCACTCTATGCAGAAAATGTTGTCCTACCTGCAGGTGTAACTCTTATCAGTGATCCTCGCATGGCTGTTGTCCATCTTTCAGTGCGCTCTAGCCATGATGACGTTGAAGCTACTCCAGCAGCAGCGGATGCTACTGCTGAAGCACCTGCAACGGATGCCTCTGCTACTCCTGAAAAGAAGGACTAAGCAAGTACTCTTAATCCATGGTTTGGCTTGTAGTTGGATTAGGTAATCCAGGAGATGAATACTCATCAACGCGCCATAACATTGGCCAGATGGTTGTAGATCTTCTTGCTAGTCGGCATAGAGCAAAATGGAGCTCACATAAGTCGCGCACAGATATATCGGCGTTTAAAATTGGCGCTGGGGTTGATGCCGAGTCTGTAATTTTGAGTAAATCTAAAAGCTATATGAATGAAACCGGTGGCCCAATAAAGGCGCTCGCAAGTTTTTATAAAATTGCACCAGAAAACATTATTGCCATTCATGATGAGTTAGATATTGCCTTTGGGGCCATTCGCACAAAAATAGCTGGTGGAGATAACGGCCATAACGGATTGAAATCCCTCACCTCTTCATTCGGGAGCGCCGAATATTTCCGCGTTCGCATGGGCATTGGTCGCCCGATTGGCCCGCAAGATCCCGGGGATTTCGTGTTGAAGAATTTTGCCAGCGCAGAAAAGAAAGCCCTAGCCGAATTTATCGACAGGGGCGCAGATGCCGTTGAGTCCTTGATTTCTCACGGGCTGGAAAGAACTCAACAAGACTTTAATATCTAATCTCTCTAGACGGTTTGGGATTTAGCCTTATACACTCGCCCGCATGACTTCACGCAAAGATCACAAAATACTCCTTGACGAATCCGAGATGCCAACGCAGTGGTACAACTTAATTGCTGACTTGCCATCTCCACCGCCACCACCTCTACATCCAGGAACTCACGAACCCATTGGACCAGAGGCGCTAGCTCCACTATTTCCTATGGAACTCATCATGCAAGAAGTTACTGCTGAGCGTTACATTGATATTCCGGAAGCAGTGCAAGAGATTTACCGCCTATGGCGTCCATCTCCATTATTTCGTGCACACAATTTAGAAAAAGCGCTAGGAACTCCTGCTCGTATCTATTACAAATACGAAGGTGTAAGTCCTGCAGGATCACATAAGCCAAACACGGCTGTTCCGCAGGCGTATTACAACTCTCAAGCCGGTATTAAAAAACTCACAACTGAAACTGGCGCTGGACAATGGGGAACAGCACTTTCCTTTGCTTGTGCACTTTTCGGTATGGAGTTAGAAGTATGGCAAGTAGGTGCTTCATACGACCAAAAACCATATCGCCGTTTAATGATGGAACTTTTCGGTGCCAAAGTGCATCGTTCTCCATCGAACTTAACTCAAGCGGGTCGCGATCAGCTAGCAAAGAACCCAAATCACACTGGTTCGCTTGGTATTGCAATTAGCGAGGCAGTTGAAGTTGCAGCTCAAGATCCAACTATTAATTACGCACTGGGTAGCGTGCTCAACCATGTGTTACTTCATCAAACAATCATTGGTGAAGAAGCGCTGAAGCAATTTGCCAAAGTGGGAGATTATCCAGATGTCGTCGTAGGTTGCACAGGTGGTGGATCAAACTTTGCTGGTCTTGCATTCCCATTCATTCGTGAGAATCTCACAAAGGGTAAGAAGACCAAGATTCGTGGTGCAGAGCCAGCATCTTGCCCATCGCTTACACGTGGCGAGTACCGCTACGACTTTGGTGATACCGCAGGCATGACTCCACTCATGAAGATGCACACACTTGGACATGATTTTGTTCCAGACCCAATTCACGCAGGTGGATTGCGTTACCACGGCATGGCTCCACTCATTTCACATGTCTACGAGTTGGGACTTATGGATGCTGTAGCCGTTGGTCAACTTGATTGTTTTGCTGCTGGTGTTCAATTTGCTCGCACTGAGGGAATCGTTCCAGCACCAGAACCAACACATGCTCTCGCTGAAGTTATTCGTCAAGCTAAAGAGTGCAAAGAGACTGGCGAAGAGCGCGTACTACTTACAGCTCTTTGCGGACATGGTCACTTTGATCTTGCTGCATATGACGCTTACCTAGGTGGTGCAATGGTTGATCACAAACTCTCTGATGCATCAATCAAGGAAGCGTTAGCAACAGTTCCTGTTATTTAACGCTTAACCTGTATTACGCAGCCCTGCTGCGACGCCATTTATTGTTAGCAGTAATGCGCGTCGCAGTAGGGGATCTGCATTCTTGTTCCCTCCACGAACTCTTTCGAGCAAATTCACTTGCAATAAATGCAATGGCGCTAAATACGCATCACGCACTTGAAGAGTTCTAGCCAAAATTGGTTGATCTCCTAGAAGTTCTGTTTTGCCAGTCAGTTGTAAAAGCTCTCGCTTCGTGAGTTCAAATTCTTCGGTAATTTCATCTAGAAAGTGATGCAAGTCAGGTGAGACGAGTCTGGTTACGTACCTTCTGGCAGTAGCAAGATCAGTTTTTGTCACAGTCATCTCTACATTTGAAATAAAGGTGCTGAAGAAGTGCCACTCTTTAAGCATCTTTTGCAAAACTTCGCCCTTGCCAGCCTCGCGAGCTGATTTAAGCCCGCTTCCCACACCAAACCAACCAGGGACAATTTGTCGTGACTGAGTCCACCCAAATACCCAAGGAATAGCGCGCAAGCTTTCTAAACCAACTTCCGCGTCCGGCCTCATAGATGGACGTGACCCAAGAAAGAGTTCACCTAATTGTTCTACCGGTGTCGATGAATAAAAATATGCGGGCAAATCTGGGTGATCCACGAGTGCCCGATAGCGGGTGAAAGAGTTTTCGCTGATGAGATCCATGCATTCATCCCACTTGGCTAAGTCAGCAGGTGATTGACGAGGTCCACGATTGAGAACTGTTGCCTCGAGTGCTGCGGCAAGTGAGAGTTCAATATTTTCTCGAGCAAGTGCAGGTAGTGAGTATTTATCACTAATGACCTCACCCTGTTCGGTCATCTTTATCTGACCATCAATTGATCCCCAAGGTAGAGCGATTAGCGCGTCATATGTTGGCCCACCACCTCGACCAACTGATCCGCCACGGCCGTGGAATAAACGCAATTTAACGCCATATTTAAATGCAGTATCGCGCAGACGTCGTTGCGCTCGGTGAATTTCCCACTGACTTGTAGCAATACCAGCATCCTTATTTGAATCTGAATAACCCAACATCACTTCCTGAATATCTCCACGAAGAGTTACTAATTGACGATATGAAGGATCTTTAAGTAACGCATCGAGTATTACATCTGCAGATCGAAGTTCTGCAACCGTTTCTAGAAGTGGTGCGAAACCAATGAGTGCCTTCTTTGCCGAAAGGTCAATGAGCCCGGCTTCTTTGGCAATTACAACTGCAGCTAATAAATCATCGGGACCTTTAGTCATTGAAACTATGTAAGTCTCAATAACCTCGGGTCCAAACCGATCAATTAAATCGTTAATTGCAAGGAATGTGTCAAACGTCTTTTGTGTACCGGCACTGAGCGAACGTATTGGGTGGCGATCTGGATTTGCCAATTCATGTGAAAGTTTGGCAAAGCGATCCTTCGGGGAAAGTTTTTGATAGTCATTCCCCAAGATTTCTTCCAGGATTAAGTGATGCGCTTTTGCATGCTCACGAATATCCATAGTTGCATGTGTTAATCCAAATGCTGACACGGTGCGGATAGTGCGCTCAAGTAGGCCGGTAGCAATGAGGGCGCCCTTATGTTGTAGCAATGAATCGCGCATAAGAGTTAAGTCAGCAACTAATTCGTGGCTGTCTCTGTAATCGCGGTGAGCAACATGAGGACCTGCTTTTGCATGTCGCTCTCTTGTGAGGTTGAGCCGGTGCACAATTGCAGTTGCCTTCAATCGGTAAGGCTCCTCTGCGTTGATTCGCTTAAAACGGGCTTCAATTTCAGGAATAAGTCTTAAGTCATTCTGAACAGAATCCAATAACTCTTGCGATACACCAGCAATGCGTGTGGAAATGGAAAGTGTTTGTCGAATTTCATCCATTGCAGCCAGAGTTACTCGAATCGCATGACCGACTTGCAAAACCATTGTTTCGCGAGTGACATCTGCAGTGACGTTGGGATTGCCGTCGCGATCTCCACCAATCCACGTTCCGAAGGTGAGTGGACGACTTGTGGGAGGCAATTCGACACCGAGCCGCTTTACTTCACGAGCAAATCCATCGAGTACATCTGGAACTGTGGAACGAAAAAGATCATCCAAGTAATACAGCGCATTCATTGCCTCATCAAGGGGTTCGGGTTGCCCTAGACGAAGTTCATCGGTCTGCCAGATTAAATCAACAGTTTCGCCCAATCGACGTTCTTGTTCTGGTGAATTCTCTTGATCTAATAACGAAGCAACACGACCGAGTTTTCCAAGAAGAGACCTACGCGCAGCTTCAGTTGGGTGCGCAGTGAATACTGGACGAAACATAAAGTTACTTAACCATTTTTGAATGTCATCTTGAGTAAATTCGTGCCCCTTAGAAGGGTTCTTCTGCGCGCTAATGATTTTATCTACCGCTTGCGAAATCCAAGATCCATTATTGGTTCGTGACTCAGCAATAATTCTGGAACGGTGAACTTGCTCTGCAACATTTGCCAAATGAAAGTAAGTGCTAAATGCTCTAACGAGTTGCACTTCTTCATCAACCCCAAGGTTTGCAAGAAGTTCTTGACCGCCACCTTCGCGCACTGCGCTTCGGACTGCTTCAACGAGTTCTAATAGCTCAACGCCTTCTTGGCGCACAAGTGATTGCCCGAGGAGATCTCCTAGTTTGCGAACGTCACTTCGCAGTTCGGCGTCATCATGTGGTGCGCTCTGAGCAGACATGGGCGTAATCATCTCAGGTCTTTTCTCCTCTAGACTCACCTTTGCGCCCCTCCCATCTTTTTGGGAGTGGGTGCTAGTTGGCATTCGCCACGTGTTTTCGACAATGGTCGAAATCAAGTAGGAAGGCACCTCATGCGCGGGTTACTTTCGACCATCTCACATAGTGGCCCACTTGCTGAAGCAATTTCCCAATCGCGCACCCTTGTTGCACCTTCACCCCTTTATCCATTTGCACTAGCTCTTCGTGCCAAAGAGCGTCCGCTAATAGTTGTAACGGCATCCAGTCGTAGCGCAGAGGACTTAGTAAGCGAGCTACGTACTTTGCATGAGTGTGTTTACGAATTTCCTGCCTGGGAAACACTTCCACATGAACGCTTAAGTCCGCGTAGCGATACGGTCGCGAAGAGAATTCAAACACTTTACGAAATTGAAAATTGGAGATCTGCTCCGAATCAAGTGAATCCAATAATCGTAACTCCCGTACGCGGGTTTATACATTGTTTTATTTCAAATCTTGGCAAAGCGCCGCTCATCCAGTTACAGGCTAATCAGGAAATTTCCTTGACGGCACTGGTTGAGCACTTAGCTTCACTGTCATACACGCGCACAGATTTAGTAGAGCGCCGTGGTGATTTTGCTGTGCGGGGTGGAATTGTAGATATCTTCCTGCCGCTTTCTGCTCATCCGATTAGAGTGGATTTCTTTGGCGATGAAATTGAACAGCTGAGCTATTTTGATGTATCTGATCAAAGAACAATTCAATCAATTTCTGAAAAGCTCTCAATTTACCCGTGTCGCGAATTATTACTCACTGATGCAGTCAGAACCAGAGCGTATGAATTAGTAGAGAAATATCCTGCAGCGAAAGAAGTTCTCGACAGAATTAGCCAAGGAATTGTCACCGAAGGAATGGAATCATTAATTCCACTCTTAACTGATTCGCAAGAAAGTATTATCAAGCGTGCGCTTCCTTCCACGGAAATCATCTTTTTAGATAGCGAGCGAATTCGTTCGCGTGCCACGGATCTACTTTCAACAAATAAGGAATTTCTTGCTGCGTCATGGTCAAACGCTTCGGTTGGCGCACAATCACCGCTCCACGATGGGGACGGCACTTACCTTTCTTGGGATGAATTACAAGCCGAAATGGCAGCAGCAAACCTGCCACTTCAGAATTTCAACCCATTTGGCAGTGACTTAGAGGAGGAAACTTTCTTCGCAGATTGTGCACCCATTGAGCCCATGCGAGGCAATGCCGAGAGTGCAATTACATTAATTTCTGACTTAATTGCACAAGGGTACGCAGTGGTTTTCTCCGCACTAGGCGCTGGTATGGCGCAACGTTATGCAGAAGTATTTCGTGGCGCAGATATTGCCGTAAATGTGAGCGCCACATTAACTTCAACGCCACCCCCTCGAACACTTTCCATCACAACATCAAATATTGGTCATGGCTTTATTGCAAATGATTGTTCGTTGGCACTCATTACTGAACGTGATCTCTCTGGCAGTAAAGGTGGAAGCAAAGATGGCGATCGTTTACCATCTCGACGAAAGCAAACCGTAGATCCGCTTGAACTTAAAGCTGGCGATTTTGTTGTTCATGAGCAACATGGCATTGGTCGCTATATAGAAATGGTTCACAGAACCGCGGGCTCCGTCACCCGCGAATATTTAGTCATTGAGTACGCATCCGCCAAACGCGGACAACCAGGTGATCGAATATTCGTACCCACTGATTCATTAGAACAAGTGAGTAAATATGTTGGTGGCGAATCTCCAACAGTTCATAGAATCGGAAGCGGAGAATGGCAAAAAGCTAAAGGTCGCGCGCGCAAGGCAGTTCGCCAAATTGCCGGAGAGCTCATTCGGCTTTACGCCGCACGTACCAGTGCGCCTGGCTTTGCATTTTCTCCCGACACTCCTTGGCAAAGAGAACTGGAAGATGCCTTTTCTTATGTTGAAACAACCGATCAATTGTCCACGATCAATGAAGTTAAAGCGGATATGGAAAAACCATTTCCGATGGATCGCATCATTTGTGGTGATGTTGGCTATGGAAAAACCGAGATTGCGATTCGAGCCGCGTTTAAAGCCGTACAGGATGGAAAGCAAGTTGCAGTTTTAGTTCCAACAACTCTCTTAGTGCAACAACATTCGGCTACTTTTAACGAACGCTATTCCGGATTTCCTGTAAAAGTTGCAGGTCTGTCACGATTCAATTCTGTAAAAGAAAGTAAAGAAATAATTGGGGAATTGGCATCGGGGAGCGTTGACGTCATTATCGGTACACATCGGTTGCTCTCATCCGATGTAAATTTCAAAGATCTAGGACTCGTCATAGTCGATGAAGAGCAAAGATTCGGTGTTGAGCAGAAGGAGTCTTTAAAGAAACTAAGGACCACCGTTGATGTATTAGCAATGTCAGCCACACCGATTCCACGAACGCTAGAGATGGCAGTGACTGGTATTAGGGAAATGTCAACGATTACAACTCCTCCTGAGGAGAGACATCCAATCTTGACTTATGTAGGACCGAGTGAAGAAGCACAAATTATCGCTGCAATCCGCAGAGAGATGTTGCGAGATGGTCAAGTGTTCTATGTACATAATCGAGTTGAATCTATTGATCGCGTGGCTTCACATTTACAAACTCTTATTCCTGAGGCGCGGATAAGAGTTGCACATGGTCAAATGGGTGAGCATCTGTTGGAAGATGTAATTCTTGGTTTCTGGAATCGTGATTTCGATGTTTTAGTTTGCACAACCATTGTGGAAAGTGGTTTGGATATCGCCAATGCCAACACTCTCATTGTTGAACGTGCAGATTTGTTCGGGCTATCCCAATTGCATCAACTCAGAGGTCGAGTAGGTCGCGGTCGTGAGCGTGCATATGCATATTTTCTCTATCCAGCCGATCAACCACTTACAGAATTAGCTCATGATCGTTTGACAACAATTGCCGCCAATACAGAACTTGGTGCAGGCATGAGAGTTGCACTTAAAGATTTGGAAATTAGGGGAGCTGGGAATCTTCTTGGTGGTGAACAGTCTGGTCACATTGCCGATGTTGGATTTGATTTATACATGCGCATGGTTGGTGAGGCGGTGCAAGATTACAAGAGCGGAATTATTGAAAGTGAAGAGAAACATCGTGAATGCAAAGTGGAGCTTCCAATAAATGCTCACCTCGCCCCCGAATATGTTCCGGGAGAACGCTTGCGATTGGACCTCTATAGACGTTTGGCTGATGTCACCACCGATGAGGCGGTTGATGAAATTCATAATGAACTCGTTGACAGATTTGGTGCACTTCCGCCCGAGGCTGAGAAGTTGCTTGGCGTCGCTCGCCTTCGCGGGAGAGCCAAATCAGTCAAACTCACCGAAGTTGTTTTACAAGGCAAATACTTGCGACTTGCCCCGATTACGTTATCTGAGTCACTCCAACTCAAACTTATGCGCGTTTATCCCGGCTCTATTTATAAATCCACCACAAATTCAGTTTTAGTGGCCCTTCCAAGCGCTAAAACATGGGCGCCGTCATCACCTGGGGCTTTGATAGGGGATACTTCTCTTCTGCCCTGGGCAACCGAGGCTATTGAAAACGTAACGATTCCAATCTCGCCAACGAAAGAGAGTTAACAGTGAAGAAAATACTTGTAGCGCTAACAATTGCTAGCGCGTTAATTCTTACAGGATGCTCTCATGTAAACGTTGCGGCTACCGTTGGTTCTACGAAAATTACACAAGCTGAATTGCAGAAAAGTATCGATACCGTGCTTGCAGAGCGCGTTGGGATTGATCAATCAGGTATGCAATTGCAAACTGGAGAAGATCTCACTCGTGGCCAGCTTCGCTTTCACTTAATCTCTGTGCTTTTTCATCAAATCGCCACTGAAGCAAAAATTCAAGTGAGCAAGGCTGAAATCGATGCCCGTCGAGCCAGTATCGTGAATCAAGTTGGCGGGGAAAAAGGTCTACCTCAGGCACTTGTAAGCGCCAATATCGCATCAGTTGATCTTGATGCCTACCTAGAACTTCTCATTCTTTCTGACAAAGTTGGACAAGCGGCGCAGGCTGCTGGCGTACCTGCCAACAGCGTTAATGACGAAATTCAAAAACTAGTTGCAGGTAAAGCACAGAGTGCCAAGATTGATATAAACCCACGTTATGGAAAATGGGATTATGCAATGGCCGATATCGTCGCTGTTGATTCAGCCAGCCCTGCAACAAGCCCTGCAACAACGCCATGACCCAATCTCACTTGCAACGTCTTGTTGCAGTGATGGACCAGTTGCGGTCACCAGGTGGATGTCTTTGGGATGCAGAACAAACCCACGAAACTCTCATCAAGTTTTTATTAGAAGAATCTTATGAATATATAGAAGCGGTCGAAACAAATGATCGCGAGGCAATGCTTGAAGAACTAGGCGATGTTTTACTCCAGGTCTATTTCCATGCCCGCATTGCGCAAGAGCATCCGACAGAACCTTTTTCTATTGAAGATGTTGCTGAGAAAGTGGCTGACAAACTTATTCGTCGCCACCCCCATGTTTTTGGCGACGTGAAAGTTTCTTCTAGTGATGAAGTTCTTGAAAATTGGGAAGCCCTTAAAGCGTTAGAAAAGGGGCGTACTTCTGCAGTAGATGGAGTTCCTTTGGCACAACCTGCACTCACACTTGTCAGCAAATTGCTTTACCGTGCAGAGAAAAACAAAATTAACCTCTCTTTGCCAACTTCAATCCAGAAGCCTGCACAGGCAACACAACAATCAGTTGGTGAAGTCCTACTTGCGACAATTGCTTGGGCTCAAGAAAACGGCGTTGATCCCGAAGGAGCGTTAAGAGATGCGGCTCGCGGTTTGATGGCTGACATAGCTCAAATTGAAAGCGCGGTACGATAGCCCTCTCAACACATTTTTTGCCTTTATAAATTTTGATATATAAAAGGAGACTCACTGTGGCCGTCATCAAAACCCTCGGAGCTCGGGAAATTCTTGACTCACGTGGAAACCCAACGATTGAAGTTGAAATTGGATTAGATGATGGCACTCGTGCCCGTGCTGCAGTTCCCAGTGGCGCATCAACTGGAGCATTTGAAGCTTCCGAGTTACGCGATGGCGGAAAACGTTACGGCGGCAAAGGCGTGCATAACGCTGTCGGATTTGTTGTAAATGAAATCGCTCCCGCAATAAAGGGATTCGATGTAACTGATCAACGTAAAGTCGATGACACTCTCATTGCGCTCGATGGGACTCCAAATAAATCCCGCATGGGTGCAAATGCAATTCTCGGCGTTTCACTCGCAGTTGCAAAAGCAGGTGCAACGAGTGCAGATCTGTCTTTATTTAGATTTCTAGGCGGAGAGCAAGCACATGTATTGCCAGTTCCTATGATGAATATTCTCAATGGCGGCGCACATGCAGACACAAATGTTGATATTCAAGAATTTATGGTCGCACCAATTGGGGCACCGACTTTTAGCGAATCTCTTCGTTGGGGCGCAGAGATTTATCACAGCCTTAAATCGGTCCTAAAAAAGCGCGGGCTAGCGACAAGTGTTGGCGATGAAGGTGGATTCGCTCCTAACCTTGAGAGCAATCGTGCAGCGCTAGACCTTATTCTTGAGGCAATTACATTGGCAGGTTTTGCACCAGGCAAAGAAGTAGCCCTTGCAATGGACGTTGCAGCTACTGAGTTTCATAAAGACGGTAAGTACACATTTGAAGGATCCCAAAGAACTTCTACCGAGATGATTGCTTATTACGCAGATTTGGTGAAGTCATATCCGTTGGTTTCAATCGAAGACCCTCTCAATGAAGAAGATTGGGCTGGTTGGGGTCAGATGACAACAGAACTAGGCGGAGCAATTCAAATAGTTGGAGACGATTTATTTGTTACCAACCCGGTGCGTTTAGCAAAAGGAATTGCCTCACATACAGCGAACGCACTCTTAGTGAAAGTAAATCAAATTGGAACGCTTTCAGAGACTTTAGATGCCGTGAACATGGCGCATAAAGCCGATTATCGTTCAATGATGAGCCATCGCTCTGGTGAAACAGAAGATACAACGATTGCAGATTTAGCAGTAGCTACAAACTGTGGTCAAATCAAAACAGGTGCACCTGCGCGTAGCGAACGAGTTGCTAAATACAATCAGCTACTTCGCATTGAAGAAGAACTTGGCAAGAATGCGTCATACGCAGGCCGTGGTGCTTTTCCACGTTTTAAAGGATAAATTTTGGTAACGCACCGATCGCCTTATGCTCGTGGCCCCCGCCAATCGAGATATTCGCGAACCCGAAACAATTCTCGAAGCAGGGGATCGGGACGCGCTCTTACACTTGGCATAATTTTATTTATTCTTGCTTTTACATTGGCTCCGCCAACTCAGAGATATTTTGCGCAGAGAGCTCAAATAAGTGCAGTTAAGGCACAACTTCATGCAGGAGATATTGCATTGGCAGATGCCAAGCGCGAATTAGAACGATGGCGCGATCCTTCTTATATTAAATCGCAAGCACGTGAACGGTTGCATTTCGTTATGCCGGGTGAGCGCCAATACATTGTTACTGATTCAACTCAGGCAACTCAAGAAGCTCCAGCCACTGCGGTCTCGAAAGACTTGCCTAGCGGGCTTCCTTGGTACAACAGAGTGATTTCCTCCATTACCGAGGTGCAGAATTCGTGAGTCCAGAGAAAGCAACACAATCTGATCTCGAAGCCATTGAAATTCAGTTAGGTCGAACTCCTAGAGATGTACACGCAATTGCATACCGTTGTCCTTGTGGCCAACCTGCAGTCGTGGAAACGGAACCTCGATTGGCAGATGGCACTCCATTTCCTACTTTCTATTATGCAACTTGCCCACGTTTAACTGGTGCTATTTCAACTCTTGAATCAAGTGGTCTCATGAACACCATGAACCAGAAACTCCTTACAGATGCAGATTTGGCCGGTAAATATCATGCTGCACATGATGACTACATTGCAGCGAGAAGCGCATTAGGTATTGACGTACCAGAACTTGAAGATATCTCTGCAGGTGGGATGCCGGATCGAGTTAAATGTTTACATTCACTTGTTGCACATTCACTTGGTGCGGGCCAGGATGTTAATCCACTTGGTGACGAGGCTTTGGCACAACTTCCCACGTGGTGGAGCAGTCAACCTTGCAGTGAAAACACAAGTGAGATAGATAAGTAATGCGCGTTGCAGGAATTGATTGTGGAACAAACTCAATCCGACTTCTCATTGCCGATATTGACGGAAGCAATTTTCGGGAAATTTATCGAACTATGGAGATTGTCAGATTGGGTCAAGGCGTAGATGAAACCGGGCAATTTCACCCAGATGCAATTGCTCGCACACTCAGCGCTGTAGATCAATTTGCAGGTGAAATTGCACGAAGAGGTGTCGAGAAGATTCGATTCTGCGCAACAAGCGCTTCTAGGGACGCAACTAATCGAGATTTGTTTCTTAGCGGCGTGCATGAGCGCCTAGGGCTTTACCCAGAAGTTATTTCTGGAGACGAGGAAGCGACACTCTCCTTTCAAGGCGCTACAAAGGAATTGCCATCAAGTGGTGCACCATTTCTTGTCGTTGATATCGGGGGAGGATCCACCGAGTTTGTATTTGGTGGAGCACATGTTGAAAGTGCAAAAAGTGTAAATATTGGTTGTGTGCGGATGTCAGAGCGTCATTTTAAATCAGACCCTCCAAATCAACTAGAAATTGCATCAGCAACCATCGATATCCAAGAAGCTATTGCCTTAGCTGGACAAAGCGTTCCACTAACGAAAGCCAAAACTTTAGTTGCAGTTGCTGGTACGGCGACTACCGTGGCAGCCGCATCACTAGGTTTAGAGACCTATGACCGCCACGCAATTCATTTGTCGAGGGTGTCTGCAGAAAAAGTACATGAAATCTCACAAATGTTTTTAGAGATGACGAGAGATCAACGTGCCAAATTGGGATATATGCACCCCGGCAGAGTTGATGTAATTACTGCAGGATCTTTGGTCTTATCCCAAGTAATGATTGCAACGGGCGCAAAAGAGTTTGTTGCATGTGAGACAGATATTCTCGATGGAATTGCCTGGTCTCTTGCCTCTTCGTAAGAAGTCACCTGAGGTTCGCATAAAGAAAAGAGAACTTTCAAAAGTAGCTAAGTCCACCACTTCATTGAAATTATTGGATGAAAACATCACACACTGTTTTGCATGTCCTCGCTTAGTAAAGTGGCGAGAAGAAATTGCAGTTACAAAGCGCAAGGCGTACCTGGATCAGGAATATTGGGGAAAACCCATTAGTGGTTTTGGATCAGATAAACCGCGAATGTTGATTATCGGTTTAGCTCCTGGTGCACATGGTGCAAATCGCACGGGAAGAGTTTTTACAGGCGACCCCTCTGGTGATTGGTTATTTGGTTCACTCCACCGCATTGGCATTGCGAAAATCGGCACAAGTACGCACAAAGACGATAAACAAGAACTCAAACAGACTCGAATCACTACAGCAGTGCGTTGTGCGCCTCCAGATAACAAGCCAAGCAACGACGAACGTGATACGTGTGCGCCTTGGCTTTTACGTGAATTCGAATTAGCACTCCCAACAACTCGAGCATTTGTTGGCCTTGGTTCATTTGCATGGAGCGCACTTTTCGCAACTCTTCGCGAGTTGGGACATCCACTTAATACAACTAAATTCGGCCATGGCGCAGAGCTTCGGTACACACATGAAGGCGTTGAGTACCTTCTTATTGCTAGTTATCACCCGAGCCAGCAGAACACTTTTACAGGAAAACTAACAACAAAGATGTTGGATTCCGTGCTCATCAAAGCATCACGTTTTGCGCGTATAAATTAGTTGGTCTTGCCCCAGATTAACCTCTAGTAGGATTTGGTTTTCACGTGGCCCCGATAGCCCAATGGCAGAGGCAGAGGACTTAAAATCCTCCCAGTGTGGGTTCGACCCCCACTCGGGGCACAAATTCATTATGTGAATTCTAGGTGTTCTCTCAGTTTTTGCGCTCAATAGAACTCACCTAATTCGAATCTGGGAAGAATCTCTACCTTAGGATTGTTCTACTAACGATAGATGTTCTATCGTCGATAAAAGGAGAGATAACCACATGCGAAGTTCAAACCCTGTTTTGGGAAGAGCTTTTAATCAACGCGGTTTTGCATCAATGAACCCAGGAGCAACAATCCAACATGATGCCCCTGCTGATTCACCACAAAAACTAGAGGATCTCTATAGCGCACCATCAGCGTCTTCACTTCGCACTGGTCGTATGACTATTGATGATGTCGTTACTCGTACGGGAATTCTTTTTGGTGTTCTCGTTGTAGTGGGTGGTGCTGCATGGACACTGAATCTTGGTCCTGCATTTTTGATGATCGGATTCCTCGGCGGTTTTGTCCTTGCAATGGTCAATAGTTTTAGTAAAACAGTTCGTCCTGCGTTAATGATTACATACGCAGGTTTTGAAGGTTTAGCACTTGGAACTTTGAGCCACTATTACGAAGGCGCATACCCAGGAATTGTTAGCCAAGCAGTTCTTGCAACTCTTGCAGCATTCGTTGGAGTTCTCTTTGCATACCGCAGTGGCAAGATCCGAGTAACTCCAAAATTCACTCGCGTCATGATGGGCGCAATGATTGGTTATTTAGTTCTCGGATTAGTTAGCATGATCGGATCATTTGCTGGAGTGGGTAACGGCATGGGTCTTTATGGTGTTAGTGGTTTAGGACTCTTGCTTGCTGTTGGCGGAGTCGCGCTTGCAAGCTTTTTCCTCATTCTTGATTTTGATCAAATCCAAAAAGGTATTAACGCAGGCGCACCTGAGCAAGAATCTTGGCGTGCAGCATTTGGATTGATGGTCACACTTGTCTGGCTTTATCTAGAAGTATTGCGCCTGATTTCAATCTTGCGCAGTAGCGACTAAGAAGCTTTATTGAGGTGAGACTTACGAGTCTCACCTAGTGTGAAAGCGGCGAATACGGCGATAGAAAAGACTATCGCCGTTACAAGAAATGCCATGCGGAATGAAAATAAGTCAGCCAAAATGCCTACGGTGATTGGTCCAACAATCATGCCGGCATCCCCTGCCATTTGCCAGAGTGCAATAACTTGACCGCTTTTTCCGCGAATAACATCGGCAACAATGTTTGCCGGGGCTGTTGAAAGAAACGCGCCACCTAATCCAACAACGCCCATCGATACTAAATACATCCAGGGGTGCACAGCAAAGGTCAGAAGCAAAGTGCCAGCTAATACAACAGTGGTTCCGATTTTGAGTGAAGCCGGACGGCCTTTCCTGTCAGAGAGATTTCCTGCCGGGAGAAGCAGCAAACCTTGTAGCAGCGCGGCAATTGTAAAACCGATTCCGACAACAGTTGTTGTTGAATGAAGATCTTCGGTAACAAATAGAGGCAATATAGATGTGCGAAGCCCAAACAAAACCCAGTTTGTTACAAAGGAAAGTATGAGCGCAATTTGGTAAGGGCGGAGCTTTATAGCTTCAGGGATTCTCATAGCATCACTATCTGCTTCAACTTTTTTGGTGCGCGAGCGACCAGTAGTGAGAAAGAAGAATCCAATAGTTCCAGAACATAGAAGGGTTCCTGAATAAATAAAGAATGGTGCACGAAGTGAAACGGCGCTAATAAGACCTCCGACTGCAGGGCCTGTAATACCGCCAACCAAGAATGAACCGTTGTAGATGGATTGCGCTCTGCCTCTTTGTTCATCGCTAACAGAGCGCATAATGATGGAACCTGCCGCAACAGAGAACATCGACGAGCCAAGGCCGCCTGCTGTACGAAAGAGCAACAGTTGGGCATAACTCTGGGCTAGAGCGCAAAGTAGTGCCGATACAGAGACCATCGTGATTCCAATGGCAAATACGATGCGTTCACCAAATAAGTCAACAAACTTTCCCGAAATCAATCCTGATGAGAACCGAGCAATGGCAAACATTGAAACGATGAGTCCAACGGCAGAGTTATTTACGCCAAAAGATTTAGCAAATAGTGGCATCGCCGGAATGATGATGCCGAAGCCGAGCGCAACGAAAAATGATGCAGATACAAGAACTTTAACTTCGCGCGGTAACCCCGCGAGAAGTCGTGTGGAAATCAACCAATTGCCTCGCCAGCTGCTTCATCACGAGCTGCTGCGTAGTCATGGGAAGTACGCAACGGAACCTCGCGAAGTGAGAGAGCCAAAATGAATCCAAGAGCTGTCACTGGTGCTGCGGTTAAAAACACCACATGGAAAGCATTTACATATGCATCCATTGCAGTGTTATGAACTACAGCGCTGAAATTTTGCGGTGAAGCAACAATGGCCGTGACCCCTTGTGTTGATAGATCAAGTCCTTTAACGGCAGAAGGGTCTTGCGTTCCAAGTGTTGTAAAACCACTTGCCATGTAATGCGCCAAGCGGTTATTGAGAACTGCACCGAAAATTGCTGTTCCGAAAACACTACCCAGTGAGCGGAAGAAGGTATTAGAACTTGTTGCAACGCCCATATCCTTGAAGTCCACTGAGTTCTGAAGTGCAATAACAATGGTCTGCATTGATAAACCAAGGCCAGCTCCAACAATGATGGAATAAATTGAAAGCTGCCAGAATGGAGTCTCGCGGCTCAGTGTCACCATCAGCAAAATACCAACTGTCATGATTGCAGTTCCCAG
>CAFBQZ010000002.1_pt1 | contig 39263 bp, 40 predicted proteins | sample 7270111 | NCBI WGS metagenome assembly CAFBQZ01 (sample SAMEA6814192, study PRJEB35770) | uncultured Actinomycetes bacterium | biome: Freshwater; feature: Freshwater reservoir; material: water | place: Czech Republic | collected 2016-11-09 | depth 30m m | reverse complement strand
GGATTAGGGGCATCGGTTTGGTCCAAGCGCAATGGAAAGAAGATTGCTTCGCAACTGCAATGCGGAATGGTTGCTATTAACTCCACTATTTCCTTTGCTGCTGTTGCTTCGGTGCCATTTGGCGGAGTGAAAGAAAGCGGATACGGTCGCATTCACGGCCCTGAAGGATTGCTGGAATTTACTTACGCACGTACCGTCGTTAAAGCGCGTTTCCAACTCCCAATCGCATTTACAAGTTTTAAGCGAAACGCCTTTGCAGATAAAATTATTATGCGCGTAGTGAAATTACTTCGTGGAAGAAGTTTGGGTTAATACTTAGGAGCGTTACGAGTTCTTTCAGTTCTTGGGCCGCGTTTTGATTTTTTTGCCCAACACGCATTGTGCCAATGTCTACGAGTTTCAACATCATATTCAAGCCAAGCAACTGTGTGCGGCGTGGCCATCGGAATCATTTGATCACACCCTGGACATCGATAAGGTTTATTAGAACTTGATCCTGTGATTTTTCTTACGAGATAAATTCCATCCTCATGTTCTTCTAAGACTTCATGTGAAGTATTAATTTCACGCTCATCATCGGCGGGACGAGTGCCACCGCTTTTACGTTTCGGATGGTTACGCCGTGGGCTCATGGTGAGATTCTCTCGCATTTTTTCTTCTTGAGTGGCAAGATAGCGCTATGAGCGTCATTGAAGTCCGTGGGCTCCGCAAGAGTTATGCATCCAATAATGCCTTAGATGGTGTTGATCTCTCGATAACTCAGGGTGAAATCTTTGCCCTGCTGGGCCCCAATGGCGCGGGCAAAACCACATGCGTTGAAATTCTCGAGGGATTTCGTAAAAGAGATTCAGGCGAAGTCAGTGTTTTGGGCATGGACCCAAATATTGCAGGTCAGGGTGCGCGCGAATTTCGAAATCGCATTGGCATTGTGTTGCAGTCAACCTCAGATGCGGGTGATTTAACTGTTAATGAAACGATTCGCCACTTCAGTGGTTATTACTCAAACCCAAGAGATCCTGATGAAGTTGTTATTGCTGTAGGTCTAAATGAAAAAAAGGACGCCTTGATTCGCTCACTTTCTGGAGGGCAACGAAGGAGGTTAGATGTTGGACTCGGAATTATCGGAAGCCCCGAACTCCTCTTTCTAGATGAACCAACAACCGGCTTTGATCCCGAAGCACGACGTGCTTTTTGGGGATTAATCCGAGAGCTTCAAAATAGTGGTTCAACAATTGTGCTCACTACTCATTATCTTGATGAGGCAGAAGCCTTAGCCGATCGAGTGGCCGTAATTAATCGAGGCAAAATTGTGGAAACGTCTACTCCTGCCAATCTAGGTGGTCGTGCAACTTCGCTGGCCACAGTGAGCTGGGAAGAGAACGGCACAATGCGCGAAGAATTAAGCGCTGAGCCAACTGCAGTTGTTGCACGCCTAAGCCAGAATTTTATCGGAGAGATTCCAAAGCTTTCAGTAGTTCGTCCCACTCTTGAAGATATTTACATAAAAATGATCGGTGAACAAACAGGTGAAAAAGAATGAAGACGCTTCCAACCACATTAGCTCTAGGTTTTCGCAGAGGTAATCTTGAAATTCGCCAATTTATCCGTCAACGAGAATCTGTTGTCTTCACTCTTCTATTTCCACTCATCCTCCTTGCGATTTTTGGATCTGTATTCAAGGACACGATTGCTCCTGGAGTCACATTCAGCCAATACTTTGTCGCGGGCATGATCGCATCTGGTTTGGTCAATAGCGGGTTTCAACAATTAGCAATTGTGATTCCGATGGAGCGCGACTTTGGATCCCTCAAACGCTTACGCGGAACTCCTATGCCCGTGTCTAGTTACTTTATTGGCAAAGCCATTCTCGTTCTTGTCGGAATGCTCATTCAGGTTATTTTGCTTTTGGCAGGCGGCGTAATTTTCTTCGGACTAAACATGCCGACTTCTGCCACGAAGTGGTTCACATTTACTTGGCTCATTCTTCTGGGGACTGCATGCTCTACTGCCCTTGGAATTGCATTCTCTGTTGTTCCAAAAAGTGGAAGAGGTGCCTCGGCAGTAGTTTCCCCTGTCGTAATTATCTTGCAATTCTTTAGTGGAGTTTTCTTTATATTCACACAACTGCCAACGTGGATGCAACAAGTGGCTTCCATATTTCCACTTAAGTGGCTCTGCCAGGGCATGCGTTCTGTTTTCTTACCTGACAGCTTTGCAAATAGCGAAGTTGCGCACTCGTGGGAAACGGGAAAGACATTTATCATTTTGATCGTCTGGCTCATTGTTGGAGTTTTCTTCTCTATTCGCACATTCAAATGGGAACGCTCATAAATCGCGTAGTGCTCACCGTTTCACTTGCACTTGTTCTGGCAGGCACAACGCCGCCGACGTACGGCGCAACTTCTAAACCTACTTCTAGTCCGACTTCAAAGCCAACGTCTAAAACGGTTCCGACGCCAACTGCCAAAACTACGAGCAAGACTTCGCCTCTCCCAAAGACCTCAGTAGCTCCAACCAAAAAGCCTGCTGTTAAGACAGTTATCAAGCCAAAAAAGAAAATTGTTTACAAGAAACGAAACGTCAAGATAACACCGTCTAAATCACCTGCATGGCCACCTAAGAGTTTCGAGGGCTGGAAATCTGTTGATGACGTGTACTGGAAAACTTCTATTTCCCAAAAGGAACAAAATGGAATTCTCTCAGACCTTCGTCAAAAGACCTTTTTTTCTGAGCAGATGAAAGATAAAACGTGTACAAAATTTGCATGCGGTGTCATTGCATTAGCCGCAACTGATGGGTGTCGCTGGTGGCAAATAGACTCGGTACTTTCAAGGCCAACATCTGCAACAGATCCAACACCGATTGTTATTGGGAGTATTCGTACACTCCTAAGTTCAACTAAAGCACGTGAGCGTGCAACAGTTTGGCTTGTAAGTACAGAATCTTTAAAGTTTTCTGATGATACTTTTACAAAGGTAACCGACATCTATTGCAACCACATGCCTTCGACGGAAAAACTCAACACAAATACCTACACGTCAGTTAGCGCTCAATAAAACTTCGACTTAGGACTACCGATTCGCTCCAGGAACCCAAAGTTGATCGCCTATCTCTTTATTGGCAATTCTCGCTAATACAAAAAGAAGGTCTGAAAGTCGGTTGAGATATTTTGCAGTTATTGGATTGACTCCACCACCGAAGGCATGAATTGCCGCCCACGTGCAACGTTCTGCTCGACGAGTGACTGTTCGCGCAACATGTAGCAGAGACGCTGAAGCCGTTCCCGATGGAAGTACAAAAGATCTAAGTTGTGCGAGCTCGCTGTTGTATTTATCAATTTGTTCTTCTAGATATGTAATCTGAGATTCGAGTACTCGTAGTGGTTCGAATGCAGGAGCATCAGAGACCGGTGTACATAAATCCGCGCCAACATCGAAAAGGTCATTTTGAATCCGGACAAGAAGTGCACGTATTTCCTCAGAAAGGTCACCAAGGGCAAGAACTACGCCAATGGATGAATTGGCTTCGTCAACAGTTGCATATGCTTCGAGCCGGGGATCGTTTTTCGATGTACGACTCATGTCTCCCAGGGATGTCGTGCCATCATCGCCGGTCTTTGTGTAAATCCTCGTTAAATGAACCATGGGTAGAGCCTATTAGGACAGTTACGATGAGACCACTCGAGCCCACCTGAAGGGAGTCCTATGGCCAACGAACGTTTCCGAATCGTGGGTGGTGCGCGACTCCACGGCGAAGTCCGCGTCAGTGGGGCCAAAAACTCCGTACTTAAATTAATGGCAGCCACACTTTTGGCAGAAGGCAAGACCACTATAAGCAACGTTCCAGATATTGCTGACGTTGGAATTATGGCCGAACTGCTCACGCGCCTGGGATGCACCGTAGAAAGAACTCAAGAATCAATAACGATTGATGTTCCGAAAGTACCTGGTCACCGCGCTGATTACGACCTAGTTCGCAAAATGCGCGCATCTATCAATGTACTCGGGCCACTTGTTGCTCGATTGGGCGAAGCAGAAGTTGCCCTTCCAGGTGGAGATGCAATTGGTTCTCGCGGTTTAGATTTTCATTTTAAAGGGCTCGAATCACTTGGAGCTACCGCGCATAATGAACATGGTTACGTCATTGCAACTGCGCCAAATGGTCTTCAAGGTGCTGATATTTCTTTGGATTTTCCTAGCGTTGGTGCAACTGAGAATTTATTAACCGCAGCAGTCCTTGCAAAAGGAACAACGACAATCGATAACGCTGCGCGCGAACCAGATATCGTCGACTTAGGTGAATTCCTCATCAGTATGGGTGCAAAGATTCAAGGACTTGGAACGCCCACTTTAACAATTGTTGGAGTTCCGAAACTTAATCCAACAACGCACCGCACTATTCCAGATCGAATTGTTACAGGCACCTGGGCATTTGCTGCAGCAATGACAAAAGGTGACATCACCATTCATGGCGGTCGTGCAAGTGATCTCGAAGTACCACTTGAGAAATTAACATCTGCAGGCGCAATAATTACCTCTACCGCCGATGGAATACGTGTTCGAATGGAATCTCGTCCTCAGGCAATCGATATTGCAACACTTCCATACCCAGGTTTTCCTACTGATTTGCAGCCGATGGTTATCTCACTCAACGCAATAGCTGAGGGAAATGCGATAGTTACTGAGAATGTATTTGAAGGCCGATTCATGTTTGTCAATGAACTAGTGCGCCTTGGAGCACAAATAAGCGTTGATGGGCATCACGCATCTATCCATGGAATTGAACAACTATCAGGAGCCCCAGTTGCAGCTACCGATATTCGAGCGGGGGCAGGGTTAGTTCTGGCAGGATTAGTCAGTGACGGCGTTACTCTTGTGGAGGATTGCTTCCATATAGATCGAGGCTATCCGCAATTTATAGAACAACTACGAAACCTCGGGGCCGAAGTAACACGAGAAATAGGAGACTGACTGTGATGATGGAGAACGCAAGTCCAGAACGCAACTTAGCCCTTGAGCTCGTTCGAGTAACTGAAACTGCCGCCCTTGCAGGATCTGCATGGGTTGGTCGCGGGGATAAAAATTTAGCTGATCACGCTGCTGTTGAAGCGATGCGCATGATGATCAATACCGTTGATATGAATGGAATTGTTGTTATTGGCGAAGGCGAAAAAGACAACGCTCCCATGCTTCACAATGGCGAGAATGTTGGAAATGGAATTGGTCCACGTTGCGATGTTGCTGTCGACCCAATTGATGGAACTTCACTTACTGCAAATGGAATGGGTGGGGCGATAAGTGTTATTGCTCTATCGCCTCGCGGAACAATGTATGACCCATCAGCTGTTTTCTATATGAATAAAATTGTTACAGGACCAGAAGCCGCTGACGTTATTGATATCACCGCTCCCCCTGCTGAAAATGTGAAGCGAGTTGCCAAAGCTAAAAAGGTTTCCGTTAGTGACATAACAGTTGTTGTACTTAACCGGCCACGCCACCAAGAATTACTACAACAATTGCGCGATGCAGGCGCCAGAATTCGTTTAATTCAAGATGGAGATGTTGCTGCTGCGATCCATGCAGCGCGTCCTGGTACCGGAGTTGATTTACTCATGGGAATTGGTGGAACTCCAGAAGGAGTTATTACAGCCGCCGCAATGACATGTCTGGGTGGAATCATTCAAGGCCAGCTACATCCAAGGGATGATGCCGAACGACAAGGTGCAATTGATGCCGGCCATGACCTAACAAAGATTCTCTCTACGCGAGATCTCGTTAATTCTGAAGATGTGTTCCTATCTGCCACTGGAATAACAGATGGCGAACTCCTTAAAGGAATTCGCCATACAAGTTTTGGTGCTGTAAGCCATTCAATTGTTATGAGGGGCCAGAGTCAGACTGTTCGAATTATTGAAACAGAACACAACATCAAGCGCTAAAAAGTTTTAGGAAGCCGTTTCAGTAAGTATTGAAACACGATCGTTTGAAACTGAAATAAACCCGCCAGCTACTTGGAATTCGGTGACCGTTCCATCAGTTCCCTTTATGCTGACTTGCCCATCGACTAGAACGCCAAATAGCGGTGCGTGACCGGAAAGAATTCCTAAATCACCCTCAACGGTCCGGGCAGAAATCATTTGTGCTTGCCCAGACCAGACTCTTGCTACTGGCGATACTAGTTCGACGTTTAATGGCATTGTTTTTACCTATTAACCCTTAGCCAATTCAGCTGCGCGACGCTCGACATCATCGAGTCCACCACACATAAAGAATGCTTGTTCTGGCACATGGTCATACTTACCATCGGCAAGTGCTTCGAATGCTTCAATCGTGTCAGATAGCGGAACGAATGAACCTTCAAGGCCTGTAAAGACCTTAGCAACGAAAGTATTTTGCGATAAGAAGCGCTGAATACGGCGAGCGCGACCTACGAGAATACGATCTTCTTCTGAAAGTTCATCGATACCAAGAATTGCAATGATGTCTTGCAAATCTTTGTAGCGCTGAAGAACCTGCTTGATGCGGTTAGCAACACGGAAGTGGTGCTCTCCGATGTAGCGTGGGTCCAAAATACGAGATGTTGAATCCAGTGGATCTACTGCAGGATAAATACCGAGCTCAGAAATTGGACGAGAAAGAACTGTTGTTGCATCCAAGTGAGCGAAAGTAGTATGAGGAGCAGGGTCAGTAATGTCATCTGCAGGTACATAAATTGCCTGCATCGATGTAATGGAGTGACCACGAGTTGACGTAATGCGCTCTTGCAATTGGCCCATTTCATCAGCCAACGTTGGCTGATATCCCACTGCAGATGGCATACGACCGAGCAGAGTTGATACTTCAGAACCTGCCTGTGTGAAACGGAAAATGTTGTCAATGAAGAGCAACACGTCCTGCTTCTGCACATCACGGAAATACTCAGCCATTGTTAGAGCCGAGAGTGCAACACGAAGACGTGTTCCAGGTGGCTCATCCATCTGGCCGAAGACCAATGCAGTCTTATTAATAACTCCAGTCTCAGTCATTTCCAAAAAGAGGTCGTTACCTTCACGAGTACGCTCACCAACACCGGCGAATACAGATACACCACCGAAGTTTTCAGCTACACGATAAATCATTTCCTGAATAAGAACTGTCTTGCCAACACCAGCACCACCGAATAGACCAATCTTTCCGCCCTTTACGTAAGGTGTGAGAAGGTCGATAACTTTGATACCGGTCTCGAACATTTCAGTCTTTGACTCAAGCTGATCGAAAGCTGGTGCGTTGCGGTGAATTGGCCAACGCTCTTTAATATCAAGTGAAGACGTTGGAACATCAAGGGATTCGCCGAGAGTGTTAAAAACGTGGCCCTTTGTTACATCGCCTACTGGCACAGAGATTGCTGCTCCAGTGTCGCTTACTTCTGCGCCACGAACCATTCCATCTGTTGGTTGCATAGAAATTGCACGCACGAGGTTGTCACCAATGTGTTGTGCCACCTCCATCGTCAACATACGAGTCTGACCACTCATGGTCACATCGACGTGTAGGGCGTTGAAGATCGCGGGCATTGCATCAGCGGGGAATTCAATATCCACCACCGGTCCAATTACTCGAGCAACGCGTCCTTTGCTGGTTGTTTGTACCGACATCATTCACTCCCTGCACTAGCTGAGGCGAGCGCGTCTGCGCCGCCGACGATTTCACTGATCTCTTGTGTAATTTCGGCCTGACGAGCCGCGTTCGCAAGTCGTGTGAGCGACTTGATCAAGTCATCAGCATTGTCAGTTGCTGACTTCATTGCACGACGACGTGCAGCATGCTCGGAAGCAGCTGATTGCAACATCGCGTTAAAGACTCGAGCCTCGATATAACGGGGCAACAGTGCATTCAGCACTGTCTCCGCACTTGGTTCGAATTCATACATTGGCAATAGACCTCCAGGAACAGGTGCGTCACTCTCAATAACTTCGAGAGGCAGCATGCGCTTTGCCATCGCATTTTGTGTGAGCATCGATTGAAATTCTGTATAGACAATATGAATCTCATCTACGCCATTGACATCAGTTTGAGCATCTGCAAGGAATGCAGAAATTAAAGAATCTGCAACTTCTTTCGCATTTTCATAGGTTGGACTATCTGAAAATCCGCTCCATGATCCTGCAATTGAGCGCTTTCTAAATCGATAGTAATTCACTGCTTTGCGTCCAACTAGATATGCGCTGGTCTCTAACCCGCGCGCCTTCAAAGCTGAAGCTAATTGTTCGCCTTCTTTAATCGCGTTATTTGAATAAGCACCAGCCATACCGCGGTCAGCAGAAATAATTAATATCGCAGCGCGCTTTGGATTGGCGGAAGGTGTGGTTAAAGGATGTTTCGTCGAAGAATATGTTGCAACTGCACTTACCGCACGAGTCAACTCATTGGCATAAGGAGTTGAGGCTGTGACTCGTTGCTGCGCCTTGACAATACGGGAAGCCGAAATTAACTCCATGGCTTTCGTAATTTTCTTGGTCGCTTTAACGGATCGCATCCGTCGGCGATAAACGCGAAGTTGGGCACCCATTTTTTACTTCTTCACCGCCGGTGGGACGTGCTTTGTGATTTGCTCGTTTGTCTCCCCTTGTAGTGCTGCGGCAGGTGCTTCAGCAAGTGCTTGTGCAGCTGATGAAACAAAGCGAGTCTTAAACGCGGTAACAGCTTCGACCATTGAAGCTACGGTGTCATCTTTGAGTTCTTTAGTCTCAGAAATAACATCAAAAATTGCCTTGCGTTCGCGACCAATGAAATCAAGGAGTTCGCTTTCGAAACGGCGAATATCAGCAACAGGAACATCATCAAGTTGGCCAGAAGTTCCTGCCCAAATTGAAACAATCTGACGTTCTAATGAATATGGTGAATATTGTCCTTGCTTCAAAAGTTCAACCATTCGAGCACCGCGCTCAAGTTGTGCCTTTGATGCAGCATCCAAGTCAGAACCGAAAGCTGCGAAAGCTTCGAGTTCACGGAACTGCGCCAAGTCCAAACGCAGACGACCAGCAATTTTCTTCATTGCCTTTGTCTGAGCAGAACCACCAACGCGAGAAACAGAAACACCCACGTTAATAGCTGGGCGAACACCCGCGTTGAAAAGATCTGTCTCAAGGAAGCACTGACCATCGGTAATTGAAATTACGTTTGTAGGAATAAACGCAGAAACGTCATTTCCCTTAGTTTCGATAATTGGTAGACCAGTCATCGAACCGCCACCGAGTTCATCAGAAAGTTTTGCGCAACGCTCGAGAAGACGTGAGTGTAAATAGAAAACGTCTCCAGGATATGCCTCGCGGCCTGGTGGACGACGAAGCAAAAGGGAGACCGAACGGTATGCCTCTGCTTGCTTTGAAAGATCATCGAACACGATAAGTACGTGTTGTCCTGCATACATCCAGTGCTGACCAATTGATGAACCTGTATATGGTGCAAGGTATTTAAATCCTGCAGGGTCAGATGCTGGCGATGCAACAATAGTTGTGTATTCCATTGCGCCGGCTTCTTCTAGAGATGCCTTAACAGATGCGATGGTCGAACCTTTCTGACCAATAGCAACATAAATACATTTAACTTGCTTCTTTGGATCTCCTGTTTTCCAGTTCTCCAATTGGTTAATGATTGTGTCAACCGCAACTGCAGTTTTTCCAGTCTGGCGGTCACCAATGATTAGCTGGCGCTGACCGCGACCAATAGCTGTCATTGCATCAATTGCTTTAATTCCAGTAGCAAGAGGCTCTTTTACAGGTTGGCGTTGAACAACAGATGGTGCCTGAACTTCAAGTGCACGACGTGCATCTGCCTTAATTTCGCCTTTACCGTCGATAGGACGGCCAAGTGGATCAACAACACGACCAAGGAATGCATCTCCAACCGGAACAGAAAGAATTTCTCCTGTACGACGGACAGATGTTCCTTCTTCAATTCCTGCATAGTCGCCCAAGATAACAACGCCGATTTCGCGTACGTCGAGGTTTAGGGCCAGACCAAGTGTTCCGTTCTCGAACTGCAAGAGTTCGTTAGCCATTGTTGAAGGCAGACCTTCGATGCGAGCGATACCGTCGCCTGCTTGCGTGACTGTACCTACCTCGTCTCGCGCTGCAACACCTGGGTCGTACGCCTTAACGAAGTTCGCAAGTGCGTCGCGAATCTCTTCAGGTCGTATCTGTAGCTCGGCCATCTTTATCTCCCTTAGTTATCTCTTAATTTAATTCTTTTGTCCTGCGAGCATGCGTCCAGCACCAGCTAGACGATTGCTCATAGTTCCATCAACTAACTCATCACCAAACTTCACACTGATACCGCCCACAATGGTGGAATCAATTTCGATATTGATACTTACAGGTTGTCCCACTTGCTTTGTCAGCGTCTTCACTAACCGTTCGCGTTGCGCTGTTGATATTTCTGCAGCTACCCGAACAAGAGCGATTACTCGATCTCTACGCACGGCAAGGGCATAGGAATAATCATCAAAGGCGGCCTCAATGCTTCGGCCTCTTAAATTCTTTACCAAGTAATTGACTAACTTTGTAGTTGATGCAGTATTGGTCTTACCCAAAAGATCTTGGATGAGTTTCTCTTTAGCAGCATCAGTTCCTACTGTGATGAGTGCTTTACGTAATTCAAATGAGTCGCCAATCGCACGCGAAACGGCAAAAAACTCATTCTCAACACGATCTAGCTCACCATCGATATTGGCGGAAGAAGCTTGCGCTTCAATAGCCAATTGCTCAAGCACTGGAACGAGATCTCCAGGAGAAGACCAACGAAGTCCTGAGACCTCTGTAATCAATCCCAGAGCCGGCTTTCCCAATGTTTTACCGAAGACTTCACTCACCAGAACTGACTTAGATTTTGCATCTCGTGACGGATCAGTGATTGCACGACGCAATGAAATTGCCCCGTTAAGTACTCCGGCTACTACAAAAAGTTCCGTGCACAAAGTTGAAGCATCTTGTGCACTTCCACCTTTTATGGCGCGATCGAGGCCAGCACGTGCAACCACAAGTGATTGACGGCTACTGCCACCGAAATGCGCTCTCATTGTTTTATCTCCTACTTTGATTTCTCGAGGTCGTCCAGGAAGCGATCAACGATTCTTGATTGACGGGCCTGGTCATCTAAAGCTTCCCCGACAATTTTTGAAGCCAACTGAATAGCAAGGGATCCAACTTCATTTCGAAGTGATGTAATCGCTTGTTGACGTTCGGCTTCAATAGAGGCATGTGCTGAAGCAGTAATGCGTGTTGCCTCTTCTTGAGCCTTTGTGCGGAGTTCATCGATGATTGCCACGCCTTGAACGCGCGCTTCTTCTCTCAAGGTCTGCGCTTCTTCACGAGCCTTCGAGAGCTGATCGTTGTATTGAACTAATGCATTCTGGGCTTCAAGTTGAGCCTTTTCAGCACGCTCCATGCCACCCTGAATTGCTTCCGTGCGAGCGGCGAATGCTTTTTCAAACATTGGAACCACTTTGGAACGCAATACAAGGAACAAGAGCGTGAACGCAATTGCGCCAACAACTAATTCAGCAGTGTGCGGAATTAGCGGATTAGCGCTTTCAGCTGCAACATCTACAAATCGCATCTCTTCCTCTTTCTAAGTTTCTAAGTACTTAAATTTTTAAATTAGAGAACGAATGCAAGTACAAGACCGAAGAGCGCTAGTGCTTCAGCAAGAGCGAACCCAAGGAACGCGATTGGTTGAAGAACGCTACGTGCTTCTGGCTGACGTGCAACACCGCTGATGTAAGCAGCGAAGATCATTCCGGTAGCAATCGCAGGTCCGATTGCTGAGAGGCCATAACCGACCAGGTTGAGCGTGCCTTTCATGTTTCTTACCTTTCTGTTGTTTAGTGCTCGTCGGCAAGGGCGCCGGCGATGTAGAGCGCTGTTAGCAGCGTAAAGATATACGCCTGCAAACATTGGACCATGAACTCGAAGAAAGTCAGTCCGATACCAAATGCAAAAGCAAATGGACTGATTAACTTCAAGCCGATGACCCCCTTGAGAAGATGATCTCCTCCCAAGATAAAAACAAGGAGCAACAAGTGCCCTGCGAACATATTGGCAAAAAGACGAAGTGAAAGCGTTAGCGGGCGAACAATGAAAAAAGTCGCAAGCTCGAGTGGGGTGAGCAAAATATATGCAGCTTTTGGAACACCAGGCATAAACATGATGTCCTTAAAATATTTTACGACGCCTTGTTTACGAATACCGATGTAGTGAAAGGTAATAAAAGTAAAGATCGCTAAAACATAGGGGAAACTGACATGTGACATTGCAGGGAATTGCAGTAGTGGAACAATTCCGAAAATGTTATTTGTGAGAATAAAAGTAAAAAGAGTGAATAAGTAAGGGACGAAGCGCATGAACTCGTGACCGATGTTGTCTCGGGCTAAATCATTTCTTACGAATCCGTAAATACTTTCACCAGCAAATTGCAATTTAGAGGGAACGATTGCAGCTTTTCTTGACGCCAAGATAAAAAAGACAGAAATCAGAATGACCGACAAGAAAACTAAAAGAATAGGTTTTGTTGTGTATTCGTTATTTCCAAAAACGGGTGGGAGATTAAAGTCGTTGGTGCTTGGCGGCACAAAACCTTCGCCATCTGCGCGCAACAAGTGCAACGTACGCACAATCACTCCTCATGGGTACTAGATCCTGAAAGCTGGTCGACCTGGGGAAATTTTTACTTGCGGCGCTACCTTATGGGTTAAGCCTTTGTCCTGTGAAATCCAAATACGTTACTTTCACCACCGATTTACCCTCTACTGGCGCCCAAAACGAAGCCAAATGACGTAAATCGAAGCCCCCGTGCCAAGAAGTAGGCCCCCCAGGAGGAAATACCTGGTGTTGAGCCAGTGATCCAACGCCCAGCCAGCGCCTCCCCAGAAAAGTAGGCCTGACAGCAGATATCCGAAAATGGACCAAGCAGCGTTTTCTTCTTGCTTCATTTGCGCTCCCTTAGGGATTGTTACGTGGCTCGTTGGGCAATGGTAGGTGCAAACGCAAATTAAGAAAACTTCGTATTTCTCCAGCTAGCCATGTAATGGTCAGCGCAATTGATGTGAGCCCAAAACTGGCTCTATTAATAGTCTCCCTTGAGGTGAAATTCGTGAGAGCCCAAAGAAAGAGTCCTAGCACTGCAATTTTTGCGAAATAGGAAAAAATGGCTAAAGCAAATGTGCTCAACGGATCGAGTTTGCGAGAAATTGCAGAGACTCCAATGTGCACAATAAAAAATGCAACCACCACTAGTTGTGCAAGTAGTGCTCCTATTATTCCTGACTTTCCACGCAAGATTGCAGAGACGATGACGCAAATTAGTCCTAATGCAAAAGAAGGTAGTAAGGAACCTCGCAACAACTTTTTTTCAGCCGATGAACTACTTGATGGCATTTTTTACCTTTCGGACTAAAGGTCCCCGGGAAACTGACAAAGTTACAAGTAACAGAAAGACGGCAACTGCTCCCGCAATCCAGAGTGACATGAAGGCAGCAACCGTTACGGGTACAGCAATCGTTGCTGTCCACAAATACATAATTAGTACAGTTCTCTGGTGAGAATTACCAGCTGTCAACAAACGGTGATGCAAGTGTTCCTTGTCAGGAGTAAATGGAGATCGTCCTGAACGAATCCTACGAATTACTGCAAGTACTAAATCCGCGAGTGGAATTGCTAGCACTGCAAATGGCAGAAGTAGTGGCAATAATGTTGGTCCGCTGTTCTCTGCAGAAATTGCATTTGCATCTACTTGGCCAGTTAGGGTTATTGCTGACGCTGCAAGTAATAAGCCTAGAAACATCGAGCCAGAGTCGCCCATAAATATCTTTGCTGGGAAATAGTTGTGGGGCAAAAAGCCTATGCAGACCCCGATAATTACTGCCGTTACTAGTGACGGAGAACCCGCACGACTAAAGCCGTAAACGACGGCTAATAAATAAGCGAAAGCAAAAAATGAAGCGCTAGAGATGGCGATAATCCCTGAAGCTAGTCCATCTAAACCGTCAATAAAATTAACGGCATTGATAATTACCAAGACGATGATGACCGTTAAAAGCTGCCCAATGCTGGGTGGCAAAGTAATCACTCCGTTAATCGGCAACCATAGAATTTGAATTCCGTGTAACAACAAAATTCCTGCTGCAAGTGCTTGGCCAGCCAACTTAGTCAGCGCATCTAGTTGATAACGATCATCGGCCATTCCTAGAACGATGATAAAAGTTGACGCCAGGAATATTCCTTGCAATTCATGTCCAAATGACTTACCGACAAGTGATAAGTGATCAACAATTAAAAAAGTGAGAGACATTGAGATCCACAATGCCAGTCCTCCCCACCTTGGAGTTGGCAACGTGTGCACATCTCGGCTTCTGACGTTAGCAACTGCACCCATTTTCTGGGCAAGCGTTCTAACGAAAGGCGTAACCAAATAGCAGAGCACTGCTGCTAGTAACGTGGTGATGAGATATTCACGCATGAGCTTGTTTTGCTGTTAGGCGGAGTAAATTGGAAAACGCGCTGTCAACGCTTGAACTTCTCCGCGAATTGCTGAAAGTTTCTTCTGATCATCGGTTGCAATCGCTCGCGCGATAAGGGATGCGATTGATTTCATCTCATTTGGGCCCATGCCCTGAGTAGTGGTTGCGGGTGATCCGACACGAATTCCACTCGTTACTGCAGGAGATTCTGGATCAAAAGGTATGGCATTTTTGTTAAGGACAATTCCCGCTAAACCACAGCGTTCATCCGCTACTTTTCCATTTACTTTTGTATTTCTGATATCGATGAGGGCGAGGTGCGTTTCAGTACCCCCTGAAACAGCCCGCATTCCTTCATCTTCAAGGCTTTTAGCAAGAACTTTGCAGTTGGCAATAACGTCCTTGGCATATCGTTGGTACGCAGGTTCTGCGCATTCTTTGAGTGCAATCGCCTTGCCTGCGACCGCGGACATAATCGGTCCACCTTGCATTCCAGGAAACACTGCCTTGTCTATTGCTTGCGCATGTTCTGCTTTACTCAAAATCATTCCACCACGTGGTCCGCGTAAAACTTTATGGGTTGTGAACGAAACAACATCCGCATATGGAACTGGCGAAGGGATCGCCTTGCCTGCAACGAGCCCAATAAAGTGTGCAGCGTCTACCCACATGATTGCGCCGACCTCATCACAGATCTCTCGAACTTTTTTGAAGTCAATCAAACTCGGATACGCAGTTGCTCCGGAGCAAATCATTTTTGGTTTGTTCTTGATTGCTAAATCCCGGAGCTCGTCGTAGTCAATGAGTTCGTCTTCTTGGCGTACGCCGTAGGAAACAATATTGAACCATTTTCCTGAAAAATTTACTTTAGACCCATGTGTTAAATGTCCGCCATGAGGTAGTGACATAGCAAGCACAGTGTCCCCAGGTTTTGTAAACGCTGCATACACTGCCACGTTTGCACTAGCTCCTGAATGAGGTTGGACGTTGGCATGTTCTGCCCCAAACAACGACTTCGCACGGTCTATTGCTATTACCTCTGCAACATCAACTTCTTCACATCCACCGTAGTAGCGCTTTCCTGGGTATCCCTCTGCATATTTGTTTGAAAGAGTTGAACCAAGCGCTGCAAGAACCGCACGCGAAGTAAAGTTTTCACTTGCAATGAGTTGAAGCGTAGTTTGTTGGCGCTTTAATTCAGAGAGCAATACTTTTGCGATATCTGGGTCTTGTTGCGAGAGCAGTTCGAAATCTGGTCCGTAGAAAGGGGTCTGTGACATGAGATGTAGCCTAGGCGTTAGTTAGGTTTTTTGGTCACTTGACGGCGCAATTCCGCTCACTTTTGCGCTTAACTGCTCGAAAGAAAGTGCGCCAACTCGCGTCATCGAAATACGTCCACCTTTAACCGAAAGAATACTTGAGAGCGGGCCCTGCGGTAATTCTCCCTCATCGCATATGCGGATCATTTCAGATTTACTTTGTAGGGCTGAATCAAGAATGCGCGTTGGACCTTGCCCCACAGGTGAAATGCTTGCGGTAGCAAGTGGACCGGTCAGCTTCAATAGTTCCAAAACAAATCGCGATGACGGTACTCGAATTGAAATTTCACCAAGCACGCCACCGTCACCTAAATCCCACGCTAAAGCTGAATTGGGTGCAAGATTTATAGAAAGTAGCCCAGGCCAAAAATTCTCCATCAGAATTTTCACATCGGGTGAAATTTCGCGAACTATCCCGGGCGCTGTCTGCATTCCAGCAATCAGGACTTGTGCACTCACACCAGAACTAACTCCGCGCAAGACATGCATTGTGCGAACAGCATCATGGTTAAAGGCATCGACTACAAATGAATAACCATGTTCGAGTGGAACAACCACCACGTATCCTGATCGAATCCATTCTGCTGCTTGCTCGGTCGTAACGCTCATATTAGTTCCGAATCGCAGATGTCCAGCGTGGGCGATCAGTAAGATCGTTGTGCAAAGTTATCTCATGGAAATCTTGAGAAAGCGCTTGCGCGACTGCAGGGCCTTGTTCTTCTCCGTGCTCAGAAATAAACAATCCACCTGATTTGAGTAAACGTGATGCAGCTCTATAAAAGCGGCGTGGTACATCCATTCCGTCTGGACCGCCAAAAAGAGCAACATGAGGTTCAAAGTCTTTTACTTCGTTCGGAATCTTTTCCTCGTTTGGAACATATGGAGGGTTTGCAATTATTAAATCCGCTTTGACGCCTTCTAGCGCAGTTTCTACATCTTCTTCAATAATTCGAACATCAGCCCCTACTGCTTCTATGTTCTTCCGAAGCCAAAAAACAGCTTCAGGAGCTATCTCTACCGCAACAACATGAGCAGTGGGAACTTGTGTCGCAATGGCCAAAGCAAGCGAACCGGCACCAGCGCCTAAATCGATCACGCTCGATGGAGCGTTAAGGTTTTTTAGATGTGAAACTATTCGATCAATCATCAATTCGGTTTCAGGACGCGGGATAAGAACCCCTGGACCAACATGAAGAGTGAGATCAGCAAAGTATGCAAGTCCTGTGATGTACTGAATTGGTTCGTGGGTTAATCGGCGAGAAAGTAATTGCTTGTATAAAAACTCTAAATCTTCTGAATCCTCAAATGCACCCAACGCACTTTCAACTCTGAGTGGATGGTGAAGTTCCATGCGCGAAATGCCTAGAAGATGAGCGAGTAAATATTCAGCGTCAACTTCCTCAAATCCAGCTGATGCTAATTCTGCTTTTGCAGGACTGAGTATTTCTCTGACATTCACTTTTACAAACCCTTTATTTCGTCGAAGCCAACTTGGCAGCTTTGTCGGCATCCAATAGCGCTTGAATCATTGGGTCCAATTCGCCATTAAGTACGGCATCAAGGTTGTTCGATTTGAAGTTCACACGATGGTCGCTAATTCGGTTTTCAGGAAAGTTATAGGTTCGAATTCGCTCACTTCTGTCAACGGTTCTGACTTGGCTCTTGCGTTCAGCAGAGGCAGCTTCTTGTGCAGCTTCTTGTGCCGCCAAAAGCATGCGTGCTCGCAAGATACGAAGTGCTGATTCTTTGTTTTGCAATTGACTCTTTTCGTTCTGACATGAAACAACAATCCCGGTAGGGACGTGCGTAATACGCACAGCGGAGTCAGTTGTATTTACGCTCTGCCCGCCGGGGCCACTTGAGCGATACACGTCAATACGTAAATCATTCATATTAATTTCAACATCAACTTCTTCTGCTTCTGGCAAGACCATTACTCCAGCGGCAGAGGTATGAATTCTGCCTTGAGATTCAGTTTCTGGAACCCGCTGAACGCGATGCACTCCACCTTCAAATTTCAACCGCGCATAAGGAGATTTCCCTGGCTCTGCAACACCTTTAGATTTCACACCTACAGAAATATCTTTATATCCGCCGAGATCGCTTTCGGTTGCATCAATGACTTCAGTTTTCCAGCCCTGCTTTTCCGCATACCTTAAATACATTCGCAACAAATCACCAGCAAAGAGAGCGGACTCATCACCACCAGCTCCTGCTTTAATTTCTAAAATAACATCTCGATCATCATTAGGGTCACGAGGAAGTAAAAGTTCTTCTAACTTTGTTGCTGCGACATCGCGCACTTGTTCAAGCCCGGCAATTTCAGATGCAAAATCTGCATCTGTCTCAGCTAATTCTTTTGCTGCGGCTAAATCGTCTTCTGCCAAACGCCACTCACGAAAACCCGCAACTACGGGACCAAGTTGGGCATATCTGCGACCAAGTTGGCGCGCTTTACCTTGATCATTGTGAATATCTGGATCAGCCATTTGCGCTTCGAGGGTTGCGTATTCGCTAACAAGTTCGTGAGCAAGAGCAAAGCGATCATTGTTACTCATTTCGCCTGACCTCGCCTTCTGATTAATGTGCGCGAACTTTGGATCAACATTGGGAAAGAAAAAGACCGCAGCCGTTACATGAGTAACGAATGCGGTCTTTTTGGAAAGCTACTTGGCGCCAGATTTTCCGAAACGCTCTTCGAACTTCGCAACGCGTCCACCAGTATCAAGAATGCGCTGCTTGCCTGTGTAGAACGGATGGCAAACGGAACAGACTTCGACGTAGATAGAACCACTTGGAACAGTTGAGCGAGTTACAAAAGTCTCGCCACAACCGCAGGTGACTTTAGTTTCACCATATTGCGGATGAATCTCCTTCTTCATTTCTTTTCCCTTTCAATAGTGCTGGGTCGTTTCCTTGCGGAATTTCGTGAACCAGCTCTGAACTTGGCAAGAATAGCCGTACAACTACTCTTGTCGGAAATCGGTCATATTTGCAGGCGTAATTAGCCTTCGTTGCCTGGCCCAACTGTGGTCTTCTGGATCTGCATCAAGAATTCAACGTTGGATTTTGTGCCCTTCATCTTTTCCAAGAGAAGTTCAAGTGCTTGTTGTGGCTCGAGCGCATGGAGCACTCGGCGCAATTTCCAAACAATGTTGAGTTCTTCGCTACCCATAAGAATTTCTTCTTTACGAGTACCAGATGCATCAACATCAACGGCTGGGAAAATTCGCTTATCTGCCATACGACGATCAAGTTTAAGTTCCATGTTTCCTGTGCCCTTAAACTCTTCGAAAATAACTTCATCCATGCGCGAACCAGTTTCAACAAGTGCTGTTGCAAGGATTGTTAGTGAGCCGCCATCTTCGATATTTCGAGCTGCACCGAAGAACTTCTTAGGAGGATAAAGAGCTGCTGAGTCAACGCCTCCTGAAAGGATGCGACCACTTGCAGGTGCGGCAATGTTATAGGCGCGACCAAGGCGAGTAATCGAATCAAGAAGTACGACAACATCATGACCAAGTTCAACTAAACGCTTTGCTCGCTCAATCGCAAGCTCGGCAACAGTGGTGTGATCATCTGCAGGGCGGTCAAAAGTAGAAGCAATAACTTCACCTTTAACTGAGCGTTGCATATCTGTAACTTCTTCAGGGCGCTCATCTACAAGCACAACCATCAAGTGACATTCTGGGTTGTTGGTTGTAATTGCATTAGCAATTGATTGCAAAACCATTGTCTTACCAGCTTTTGGCGGAGAAACAATAAGTCCACGCTGTCCTTTACCAATTGGTGCAATCAAGTCGATAACGCGTGTTGTCAAAATATTTGGCTCTGTTTCAAGACGTAAACGCTCTTGCGGATAAAGTGGAACAAGCTTTGAAAATTCGACACGATTGCGTGCCTCATCTGGAGCCATTCCGTTAATGGTTTCTAATGTAATGAGAGCATTAAATTTCTCTTTACGTTCGCCTTCGCGAGCCTGACGCACGGTGCCTGTTACGACGTCACCTTTACGGAGCCCGTATTTGCGCACTTGTTGCAATGAAATATAGACATCGTTTGGACCAGGGAGATAACCGCCAGTGCGAATAAATGCGTAACTTTCCAAGATATCTACAAGGCCACCAACTGGCACGAGAACATCATCTTCTGAAAGAACTGGCTCACGCTCTTCACGGTTTCCACGATCGCGATTGCGATCACGACCACGATTACGATCGCGGCCTCGGCCTCGATCTGAATTATCTGAATTTCGATCATCACCTTTAGATTCTTGACGATCATCGCTTGAATCTGAGTCATCTGATTCAGCATCTTGACGTTTTTTATTGCGGTTGTTATTTCGCTCTGCACGCTTTGCTTCGCGCTCTAATTTCGCTGCTTCTCTGTTTGCTGCCTGTAAATCACTTATGGCTTGCACAAGTGCAGCTTTCTTCATCTTGCCGGCGCCGTCGACTCCTAGTTGGCTCGCTACTTCTTGCAATTGGGGTAGCAGCATGGATGTCAGTTCGGGACTGCTTGAGCGTACTGGTGTTACTTCAGTCATTGATTTTCATTTCAGTTATGGGAAAAATCCCGTGATTTTTAGTGATTGTTATCTGAGTTGTCTTTCGCCATCCGGGCGTTCAGATAGGTAAACCATAGCACCAGGCTCTAAAACCTGGCAAACCCTGCGTAGTTAGGCTGAAACAGCCGTTGCTCCCGTGGGTGAAATCAATAATTCCTGCGCGGCGAATTGTTCCCCGCCAACTCGGGCTAGTTCAGCAACGTCTTTGGCATCACCTGTATGCAAGACAAGTACTGATGGCCCTGCACCAGAAATAAATGCCGCAACACCTGCTCCGCGTAATTTATTAACCAAAGCAAAAGATTTTGGCATTACTTCCTGACGATATCTTTGATGTAAGAAATCTTCAGTGGCGACAAAAAGTAGATCTGATCGATGAGTAAGCGCATGCACTAACAAGGCCGATCTTGTTGAATTAGCAACTGCATCCGAATGTGGAATTGATTCAGGCAATAAACGCCTTGCCTTTGAAGTGGCTACCGAATGCGTAGGAATAAATGCTAAGGCTTTGATGCGTGGTTCAACGTTGAGCGCAACTGCACGCGCAACGACATGGCCATGGCGCTCTTCTTGCCAAGCAATTGTTGCTCCACCATAAAGTGCCGCAGCAACATTATCTGGATGACCTTCCATCTTTGATGCGAGGTTTAAGAGTTCTTCGTCAACCATGCGTTCGTCACCAGATAAAACAAGTGCTCTTGCAAGAACTAACCCGCCAACAATTGCTCCGGCGGATGAACCCAAACCTCGACCGTGAGGAATAACGTTTAGAGCACGCACAGACAAACCTCGAGGTTTCCCTCCCATGAAATCAAATCCTGCATACATCGCCTTGATAAGTAAATTCTTTTCATCGCGTCGCAATGAATTTGCACCTTCTCCAGCGATATCCATATCTAGTTTTGCTTCGTCAGTAATTTGTGCGATGTAGCGATCGTGTAGTCCCAGAGCTAAACCTAAAGAATCAAAACCGGGGCCTAAATTGGCACTTGTTGCTGGCACGTGAATTTGAATTGGGTTTGCACGAAAAGTTGGCTTAGCCATTGCGCGCTCCTAATTCAATCCGAGTGCTTGCGCTGCAACTTTTGCATCTACAGGAACTACAACAGGCTCGGCAGCGCTATCAAGAGCCCACGCAACATCTTTAAGTCCATGACCAGTCACAGTGATTACGATTTGCTTTCCCTTTGGCAATTTACCCATCTGCTGATATTTAATGAGTCCAGCAAGTCCTGCAGCGCTAGATGGCTCAACAAAGACGCCTTCTCTATTAGCAACCAAGTGATAGGCACTTAAAATTTCTTCATCCGTTACCGAATCAATTAATCCGCCTGATTCATCGCGAGCCGCAACTGCTTGCTCCCACGAGGCTGGGTTTCCAATTCGAATAGCAGTCGCAATTGTTTCCGGATTCTGAACAATCTTTCCCAAAACTATTGGTGCAGAGCCAGCTGCTTGAAATCCCCACATTTTGGGGCGGCGAGAAGTAATCGAGTCATTGCGATATTCGCTATAACCTTTCCAATAAGCAGTGATGTTTCCTGCGTTCCCCACTGGCAATGCATGAATATCTGGAGCCTCACCTAAGAAATCTACAATCTCGAACGCTGCTGTCTTTTGTCCTTCAATGCGAAAAGGATTAACTGAATTAACAAGTGCAACAGGATAATTTTCTGAAAGCTCGCGAGCCAAATTTAGGCAATCATCGAAATTGCCATCAACTTGCAAAATCTTTGAGCCATGAATTATTGCTTGGGACAATTTCCCCATCGCAATTTTGCCTTGAGGTATAAGGACTGCAGAAATCATTCCAGCTTTTGCGGCATACGCCGAAGCGCTTGCACTTGTGTTTCCAGTCGAAGCACAGATGACAGCTTTTGCTCCATCTTCTGCAGCTTTAGAAATAGCCATAGTCATTCCACGATCTTTGAAAGATCCTGTTGGGTTGGCTCCCTCAAATTTGAGCCAAACCTCATTATTCAAAAGGGCAGAAAGATTTGTTGCGTGAATCAAAGGCGTACCGCCTTCACGCAAGGTAATTACTGGCGTCTTAGAAGAAACTGGCAAGCGATCGCGATATTCCTCAATTACTCCACGCCACTGATGTGCGCCAGAACCCTTTTTTCCAAAGAGGCTTTTCATTATTGTGCAGCCCCCTCAACTCGAATAACACTTTCAACGCTACGAACCATCTCCATTTGAGTGAGATGTTTAACGGTTGATGAAAGAGCGGCCTCTGTAGCGTTGTGAGTAACAATAATAAGTTCGGCCTCAGCCCCACGCCCCGTTTGGCGAACAGTTTGAATTGAGACTTTTTCGGTAGCAAATGCTTGTGCAATTGCTGCCAAAACGCCCGATTTATCAGCAACATTGAGGCGAATCAAATACTTAGTTTTTGTTTGCCCAATTGGCACAATAGCGCGATCTGCATAGTCACTTTCACGTGGGCCAAGTGCTCCAACAGTGCGGTGCCTAGCAACAGCTACAACATCACCAAGAATTGCACTTGCAGTTGGGGCTCCACCTGCACCTCGTCCATAAAACATTAACTCTCCGGCAGATTCCGCTTCAACAAATACTGCATTGAAAGCGTCACGAACGGCAGCTAATGGATGTGTCCTAGGAATCAGTGCAGGATGAACGCGAACGGAAATTTGATCATCGGAAGTCAATTCTGCAATTGCTAAAAGCTTAATGACATGGTCCATTGATTTCGCTACTGAAACATCTGTTGCCGTAATTGAAGAAATTCCTTCGCGATGGACATCCTCTGCAGTTACGCGAGTATGAAAAGCGAGTCCTGCCAAGATTGCCGCTTTTGCAGCAGCATCAAAACCTTCTATGTCGGCTGTCGGATCTGATTCGGCGTATCCAAGTGACTGAGCTTCTGCCAACACATCATTGAATGCGCGACCTTCTTCATCCATCTTGGTCAAAATATAATTTGTTGTTCCGTTAACGATGCCCATAATGCGCTTAACGTGGTCGCCAACGAGAGACTCGCGAAGTGGGCGCAAAATTGGAATTGCTCCTGCGACAGCTGCTTCGTAATACAGATCGACTCCTGCCTTATCGGCAGCACTGTAAAGGTCTGAACCATGGGTAGCTAAGAGCGCTTTATTAGCAGTGACAACTGATTTGCCGTGAGCAAATGCTTGAAGAATAAGTTCGCGTGCTGGCTCAATGCCACCCATAACTTCTATAACGATATCAATTTCAGGATCAGTAACAAGTGATTGCGCATCTAAGGTAAATAGTGATGCATCAAGACCTTCACGTTTCGACTTCCTGTCGCGCACGGCAATTTTTGAAAGTACTAACTGCGCACCAGAACGAGTAGAAAGTTCGCGCGCATCATCCTTAAGAAGTCGGGCAACCTGGCTGCCAACGACTCCACAGCCCAACATGCCGATTTTTAGAACGGGCAACGACGAATTCATGTGCTTACTCTTTCACACATCGAGGCCGAGAAGATCGGCTTCGGTTTCCCGACGGACAATTACACGCGCTTTCCCTTTGGAAACGGCAACGACGGGTGGCCTTGGAACATGGTTGTAGTTGCTAGCCATACTTCGACCATAAGCCCCAGTTGCAGGAACAGCTAAAAGATCTCCTGGAACACAATCTACCGCGAGAGCAATATCTGAAATAACTATGTCTCCAGTTTCGCAATGTTTGCCTACTACTCGCGATGATGTTGTTGGCGCAGCAGACTGACGATTAGCGATGATTGCTGTGTATACGGCCCCATACAAACTCGTACGAATGTTATCGCTCATTCCACCATCGACTGAAATGTAATTGCGCGCTTCGCCCGATTCGCGAACAACTTTCTTCGTTGTACCGACTTCGTACAAAGTAAACATTGTTGGGCCGACAATTGCCCTGCCTGGTTCAATTGAAACTTTAGGAATTTTCAAATTATGTTTTGCACAGGCAGCTTGCACTGCCTTGTGTAGTGAAGGCAAAACAACTTCTGGCAAAAGCGCTTCATCGCTTTCTAAATATGAAATTCCATAACCGCCACCAAGATCGAGTTCTGGTAGTTCGACTTTGAATTCATCGCGATAACGCGCAAGGAATGCAATGAGGCGATCGGCTGCCGTATCGAAAGCATCCATCGAAAAAATCTGTGAACCTATATGGCTATGAAATCCTCTCAGCTCTATTTCTGAATGTTCTCGCACTGCAAGAACCGCATCCCAAGCTGACCCACTTGCGATAGAAAATCCAAACTTCACATCTTCATGAGCAGTTGCTATCGACTCGTGTGTGTGGGCTTCAATGCCGGGTGTGAGGCGAAGCAAAATTCTTTGCTTCTTCCCATGGGCTTTGGCTGCATTAGCAATGCGTTCAATCTCAAAGAGGGAATCAGCAACAATTGTTCCAACTCCCAAGCGCACTGCTTCGTTTATTTCAGCAACAGATTTGTTGTTACCATGAACTTCAATTCGTTCGACAGGAAATTTTGCGGCAACTGCCACAGCAAGCTCTCCGCCTGTGCAAACATCAAGTCCGATTCCAGATTCTGCTAACCAGCGTGCAACTTCGACACATAAAAATGCTTTTCCGGCGTAATAGACATGTCCAGCATTAGCTCCGAAAGCGCTATTAAGTGCACTTCCCCATGTTTTTGCTCGATTACGAAAGTCATCTTCGTCAAGAAAAAAGGTTGGAGTGCCAAAGTCTTTTGCTAAAACAGTTGCTGAGATTCCACTTAGATGGAGCTCGCCATTCGAGAATGAAACGTTTGTAGACCATACATTTGACATAACAGTTACATCCTCTCAGGCGCACTGACGCCAAGTAAATTTAGGCCATTTGCTATAACTTGTTTGGTTGCATTACATAAGTTTGCACGAGCAGAGTGTGTAGCAGTGGCTACTTCATCCCCAAGCGGCAAAACTCTGCAATCTGCATAGAATCCATGATAAACGCCAGCGAGTTCTTCCAAGTAACGGGCAATGCGGTGCGGCTCTCGCATTTCTGCAGAACCGGCGACGACGCGAGGGAATTCGGCAAGCGCCCCCAAGAGTTCATTCTCACGATCATGCACCAATAGAGCTGGGTCAAAATCAGCAAGTGAATATTTAATATTCAATTCATCTGCATTCCTCAAAACTGCAGAGATGCGAGCGTGTGCATATTGAACATAAAAAACCGGGTTGTCGTTCGTGCGCTTCTTTAAAACATCAACATCGAGAACCATTGGCGAATCAACTGGATAGCGAATTAACGTATAGCGAGCTGCATCCACTCCAACTTTTTCAACTAAATCTTCTAAAGTGATAATTGTTCCAGCACGCTTTGAAAGTTTGACCTCTTCGCCACCTTCCATAATCTTTACTAGCTGGCCAATCAGAACGTGGATGTTGTAGTTAGGGTCATCGCCAGCGCAGGCGGAAATTGCCTTGAGTCGGTTCACGTAACCGTGATGATCTGCTCCAAGCATATAAATACAGATATCAAAACCGCGCTCACGCTTATTAATGTAATAAGCGGTATCTGATGAAAAGTAAGTGAGTTCGCTTCCGCTCTTAACAAGTACACGATCTTTATCGTCGCCAAAATCAGTTGTTCGAAGCCATGTTGCGCCCTCATTTTCGAAAACGTGGCCTTGCGAGCGCAACTTCTCTAACCCATGTTCTACTGCACCGCTACTGTGCAAACTTCTTTCAGAAAACCACACATCAAAATCAGTTCCAAATTCTTCAAGAACCCTCTTTTGATCTGCCAACTGTGCTGTGTATGCCCGCTCACGAAACTCAATTAATTGCTCTCCATCAGGCAAATTCAATATTGACTTATCTGCTTCGACTACCGCTTTGGCTAAATCCCCAATGTATGCACCTTGATATCCATTTTCAGGTATGGGTTGACCAAGTGCCGACGCACGAACTGATGCACCGAAAAGATCCATCTGATTCCCGCGATCATTTATATAAAACTCCCGTGTCACCGATGCGCCGGCTGCTGTTAAAACTCGTCCTAGCGCATCACCAACTGCTGCCCAACGTGTGTGACCTAAATGCAATGGTCCAGTTGGATTAGCGCTGATAAATTCCAGGTTGATTGCAACTCCATCAAGAGCGCTTCCGAATCCATATTTTTCTCCCGCAGTGAGAATCGCATTAACAACTTCACCCTGGCTTGCTCTCTCCAACGTAATATTTATAAATCCTGGCCCCGCAATTTCAACGGAAGCAACTTCCGGCATTGCCTCTAAATCTCTCTTGAGAAGTTGCGCCACCTCGCGCGGAGTCAGGCCAGCACTTTTAGCAACTTGCAATGCAATAGATGAGGCGTAATCCCCATGATCGCGATTTTTTGGTCGTTCCAGAGGAATGGAAGTTGGTAGAGCGCAATCAAGTTCTCCGCGTTCAATGCACCCTTGTAAAGCTGAGGTGATTTTCCTGGCTAGGAGTTCTGAATGGGAGGACACCTGCACAAGGCTACCGTTTGACGCATACTCCATGCCTTTGACTTAAGGATTTACAGCGTGAATAAATCCGCATTCGTTAAATTGCACTAGTTCGTCTAATCTTGCCCTTGTTACATCGGCCTCAAATTGGCCGACGCTCTCGCGGGAGTGGTGAAATGGCAGACACGCAGGTCTTAGGAACCTGTGTCTTCGGACGTGCGGGTTCAAGTCCCGCCTCCCGCACCAGCTTTTAGTTTTATTCGAATGTGATTATTTAATAGTTCCAAATAATTTCTTAAGCACTGGGACAAACTTCGCAACTTCGATCCAAATCTTTGGTCCACCATGTATTTCATCAGGGACCAAATTTAAGAAACTTTTACCTTTGAGCGCCTTAACTTCCTTGTCCAACTCAATCGAATCGTATTTGCTGACTGAGCAATCTGCAGTTCCGTGGAAGATATAGAACACTGGAAGGGATTTTGATGCCTTCAAGTATGGATAGAGATTTGCAGAATCTACCGCAGGCCTATTTGCTGGAAGTGTTATATCTCCAAACCAAGGATTTACATTCGGGTCCATGGCAAAGTTTGGATCAACGGCAACCTGGCATGGATACTTCAAATTGTTCGCCCTCATTGTGAGGAAGTTTACATTTCCAAATAAATCAAATACCGCAGAAACTGAAGCAGAGGTTTTTAAATTTGGATCTTTTGGATTATCAAATACAGTTTTTTGATTTCCCGTGATAGCGGCCATGAGAGCTAGATAAGAGCCAGCTGAATCACCTAAAGTTGCAAACTTCTTTGAATCAAAACCATATTTCGATGCGTTGGCCCGCAAGAATCTAATTGAAGTTTTTACATCCCTGCCACCTGTCGGAAATAGTGCTTCCGTTGCGAGGCGATAATTCACCGATGCAACTGCAATTCCATTTTTAATGAAAACTTCAAGAAGTTTGGCAGGATCATCAAATTTCATGGCGTTCTCATCACCAAAGATAAATCCACCGCCGTGAATATAAATTAGCAAAGGTGGGTTCTTCACACCTTTTGGCAAATAGATATCCAGTCTCTGACTTGCAGATTCCTTGGAGTAAACAACATCTTCGAACACGTTCATTTTCGCAAGTGATGAGGCAGGCAATATATATGTGTGGGTAAATTCAATTGTTGGTGCGGTAGGCAGATTCGCTCCTGAACCTTGTGTATTTGATGTTTGACCACCCGATGATGGAGCACTCGGTGTCGGGAGTGCCTCTCCCTCAATCCACCATTTCTTTGTTCCATTAATCATGGTGCAAATAAAAGTTTTGCCATTGAATTCACTTATGTTTTTGGTGCCTTCATCGGAATTGGGACAGGTTCTGCCAGGCGCAGGCTGACCTTGTGGGTATCCATCATCGGGATTGGCACCACTTGCCATTGGAATTAAAATTTGAGAAGTGAGAATGAGAAGTGTAAAAGTTGTAGCAACCTTGTGAAGATTTCTTACATTCATGACTTAAAGTATATCGCTCAGCAACTCTTCAACCCGGCGCTTGATTTCATCTCTAATTTCTCTCACCTTTTCAATTCCTTGGCCTGCCGGATCTTCTAAAACCCAGTCTTCGTATCGCTTACCCGGATAAAAGGGGCATGCATCGCCGCAACCCATAGTGATTACCACATCAGAACTTTGTACAGATTCTGGAGTCAAAATCTTTGGAACGTTATGCGCAATATCAATTCCTACTTCAGCCATCGCCTCTACAGCGATTGCGTTTATGGAATCTTTAGGAGCAGAACCTGCTGAAAGCACTTCTACTTTTCCTGCACCGAGAGTGCGCATAAAACCGGCCGCCATTTGTGAACGGCCGGCGTTATGCACACAAACAAAAAGTACTGTTTTCAAGGTCATTTACTTCTTAAGAACCAATTTTGAAGCACCCAGTCCAACAAGTGCCCCAATAAGTTGAGCGATGACAAATAGCCCAACCGAACTTAACGCAATTCCTGCGTAACTATCGCTGAATGCGCGAGCGAACGTTACTGCAGGGTTTGCAAAAGTTGTAGAGGAGGTAAAGAAATAGGCTGATCCAATCCATGCAGGAACCGCCCAAAAATGTCCACTGCTTTTGCCGACGTTTGACATTGCAAGAATGACAAAAAGTAATCCTGCGGTGGCGATGATTTCGCTGAAAAATAATGCCGAGCCTGTTCGCTCATGGGAGGCACTTTCTAGAGCTGAGTGTCCGTACATGAGGTTTGCAATGATTGCTCCAAGAATTGCGCCAACTACTTGGGTGAGAACCATCAGCGCAGCAACTCCTGCCTTGATTTCCTTAGTTAAAAAAGAGATGAGTGAAACGGCGGGATTAAAATGTGCTCCGCTGATTGGCCCGAGAGTTGCAATAAGAAGGCCTAAAGCTAAGACCGTTCCTAACATCACGATGATTAACTGGACGCCACCATTGTCAGTGATGCCGGTAGCCATCATTCCTGAGCCAAGGATCGATGCACTCAAGACCATCGTTCCTATTAGTTCGGCAAAAAATACGCTTCTCTTCATGTCTGACCTCTCAAATGCGTGGGTTATATGGAGCAAATCTAACTTCAAACGATGTCCAAACTATGAACAACACCGGAAGTTTCGGAATTGCCTTCTCGTTTGAACCTATCTGAGGCAATTGCGGATGGTTTGCAGGTACGAAACCCTCGTGAGAAGTATGAGTGGGACCTTGATAATCTCTGCCAACCCAATACGGCGATGCAGATTGCGAGAAGTCCTATGTCCACTGAATGGTCCTTTGAAACGCTCCAGATTCACGCAGGTCAAGTTCCTGATCCAACAACAGGTGCGCGAGCACTTCCTCTTTATCAAACTACTGCCTATCAATTCCGCGATACAGAGCACGCGGCAAATCTCTTTGCTTTAGCTGAACTTGGAAATATTTACACCCGCATCATGAACCCAACGCAAGATGCAGTAGAGCAAAGACTCTCTGCTCTTGAGGGTGGAGTAGCGTCACTATTAGTTGCATCAGGGTCTGCTGCAACTTCTTTTGCGATCATGAACGTTGCTGAAGCCGGGGATCACATAGTTTCAAGTCCCAGTCTTTATGGTGGAACTTACAACCTCTTTCACTACACGCTTCCTAAATTCGGTATTGAAGTAACTTTCGTTGAGGACCCAAATGATCTTGAGTCATGGCGCAAAGCTGTTCGTCCAAATACCAAAGCATTCTTTGGCGAAACAATTGCTAATCCAAAAAATGACATTTTAGATATCCAGGGAGTTTCTAAAGTTGCACATGAAATTGGAGTTCCACTCATCGTTGATAACACTGTTGCAACACCATTTGTAATTCGCCCAATTGAGCATGGTGCAGATGTTGTCATCCACTCCGCAACCAAATTCTTGTCAGGTCATGGAAATGCAGTGGTTGGCGCAATTATTGATTCAGGAAACTTTGACTATGCAAAGTATCCTGCTCGTTTCAAAAACTTTAATGAGCCGGATCCAAGTTATCACGGACTGGTTTACGCACAGGCACTTGGAGTTGGAAGCGCCTTCGGTGCAAATTTGTCATACATCTTCAAGATTCGCTTGCAACTTCTTCGTGACATTGGAGCTGCCGTTAGTCCATTCAATGCATGGTTGTTAGCACAAGGATTAGAAACCTTAAGTTTGCGCATGGAAAGACATTTGGAGAATGCAAAAGCCGTTGCAACATGGCTTGAATCTCATAAAGATGTAGAAAAGGTAAATTACGCAACTTTAGAATCCTCGCCATGGAACGCACTAGCGAAGAAGTATGCGCCAAAAGGTTCTGGTGCAGTTGTTTCTTTCGAGCTCAAAGGTGGAATCGAAGCAGGCAAGAAATTCGTTGAGTCACTTAAACTCTTCAGTCACGTTGCCAATATTGGTGATGTTCGCTCTCTTGTCATTCATCCCGCATCGACTACCCACTCACAGCTCAGCGCACAGGAACAACTTGATGCAGGAGTAACTCCAGGGCTTGTTCGTTTGAGTTTGGGGCTAGAAAATATCAACGACATCAAGGCAGACCTTGAAGTTGGGTTCAAAGCATCAAAGTAATTTCCGTTCACGGTCAAAACAGGTCATCGCTCAGGCGCGGTGACCTGTTTTGTTCAATTGGGGCGTACAGTTCGAAACTATGAAGCCGAAAATCGAAGCACTCGCAATCGTGCCTCCGAAATTGCGAGGATGGTTTCATCTTGGCGCAACACCGGTTGTCTTTATCGCTTCCCTTGTCTTATTTATCCTCAGTCATAACTCCTTAAAATTTGCAGTTGCTCTTTACTCGCTCACCGCGATTGCATTGTTTAGTGTTTCTGCTATTTATCATCGAGTCCCATGGTCACCTTCAAGGAAAAAGATTTGGCGTCGGTGGGATCACGCCAATATTAATTTACTCATTGCAGGTTCTTACACTCCCTTTGCTGTTGCACTGTTAGAAGGTCGCGATAGAACAATCCTTCTCACTGTCGTTTGGGTTGGCGCAATCATTGGGGTGGCAGTTCGAGTTTTCTGGCTTACAGCACCGAGGTGGCTCTACGTTGCGAACTATTTAGTTTTGGGATGGGTTGCTGTTATCTACACTCCTGCTCTGTACCGCGCAGGGGGATTATGGATTTTAATTCCGATCCTTATTGGTGGCCTCTTCTATTCTGTTGGCGCAATCTTTTATGCTCTTAAATTCCCTGGTAAGAACGCACGCTATTTTGGATTTCATGAGCTTTTCCATATTTTTGTCATTGCCGCGTGGGTCTCGCAATACATAGCAATCTCAATAGCCATCTACCGTAGGTAGCGCCAGGCATGCTTTCGGGCTCGACTCACGCGCTAAATGTGTTCAATCTCGCGCGGAAAAATCCCTCTTTTGGTTTCTACCAGTGAGCTCTGAGTCGGTAGGCTTAGTGCGCTTGATACAGATCGCAGTGGTAAGAAGCAAAAGGGAGAGCGCCATTGTCGGCAGATAATTCCATGCCACCAACACTCGGTGATTCTTCATTTAAAGATCAATTTGGCGCTAATGAGTGGCTCGTTGATGAAATGTATGAGCGCTATCTTCAAGATCCCACATCAGTAGATGGTGAATGGATTGCGCTTTTCGCAGAACTAAAAAACTCAGGATCTTTGCCTTCACAAACTTCTTCTGCGCCCCGTGCTGGAACTCCACCAATCCCTAAATCTGCACAAGCAAAAAGTGTGCCTGTTGCGCCGCGAGCACCTGTTAACCCACCAACGGTTCAACAAGCGCCTCAAGTTGATGCAACAACAAAAGTGCAAGCAACGCCAGCTGACCCAATAATTGTTCCTGCTCCTGTTTTGATTACACCAACAGCTGCTGGCGTTGAACCGCTACGAGGAGTTTCTGCCCGTGTTGTTCAAAGTATGGAAGCATCACTGAGTGTCCCTACTGCAACGAGCGTACGCGTAATTCCCGCAAAACTTTTAATTGATAATCGAATTGTTATAAATAATCATCTCAAGCGAACTCGTGGCGGAAAGATTTCATTCACGCATCTCATTGCTTACGCCATGATCAAAGCAATGCGAGCAATGCCTGAGATGAATTCCTATTACACAACGATTGATGGAAAACCAGCAATTGGTCATCCTGAACACATCAACCTTGGAATCGCTATTGATTTGAGCAAGCCAGATGGAACTCGTCAACTTCTTGTTCCTTCTATTAAGGGTTGCGATCAGTTAGATTTTGGCCAGTTTTGGAAAACATATGAAGAAACAGTTAGTAAAGCTCGAAGTGGCACCTTAACTGTCGAGGACTACGCGGGAACAACAGTTTCGTTAACGAACCCAGGCACTATCGGAACAGTGCATTCGGTTCCACGGTTGGTAACAGGCCAAGCAATGATTCTTGGCGTTGGCGCAATGGATTACCCAGCCGAGTTCCATGGGGCAAGTGAAGAAACTCTTGCTCGCTTAGCAATCAGCAAGGTTGTAACCCTCACCAGTACTTACGATCACCGCGTTATTCAAGGTGCTCAATCTGGGGATTTCCTTCGCAGAATTCATGAGCTCTTGCTCGGTGCTGAAAACTTTTACGAAGAGATTTTTGCATCAGTTCGCATTCCTTACGAACCAATCCGTTGGGTTGTAGATATTGAATTCGCTCGAGATGCTGAGATTGATAAAACTGCACGAGTTCAACAATTAATACATGCTTACCGTACTAACGGACACTTATTAGCTGACATTGATCCACTTGAGTACAAGCAAAGATCGCATCCAGATCTAGATGTCGTGACCCATGGCTTGACGCTATGGGACTTGGATCGCGAATTTGCAACTGGTGGTCTTGGCGGAAAACAATTTATGAAGTTACGAGACATCCTAGGAACTCTTCGAGATTCTTATTGTCGCTCGGTTGGCGTTGAATATATGTACATGCAAAATCCCGAAGAGCGTCAATGGATGCAAGATCATCTCGAGGTTCCTACTCAGAAATTTCCTCGCGATGAACAACTTCGAATTCTTCATAAGCTCAATAGCGCTGAAGCATTTGAATCTTTCTTGCAGACTAAATATGTCGGACAAAAAAGATTCTCGCTTGAAGGCGGAGAAACGGTTATCCCACTTCTCGATGCTGTAATTTCCGCAGCCGCTGACTCTGGAATTAAAGAAGTGTGTCTTGCAATGTCCCACCGAGGAAGACTCAACGTTTTAGCAAATATCGCAGGTAAGTCATACGGACAAATTTTCCAAGAATTTGAAGGGCACTACGCACCTAACTCTGTCCAAGGTTCTGGAGATGTTAAATATCATCTTGGCACTGAAGGTACTTTTATAGCCGAATCTGGGGCAAGCACAAAAATTTACCTGGCAGCCAACCCTTCACACCTTGAAGCAGTTAATCCTGTTCTTGAGGGAATCGTCCGAGCAAAGCAAGATTTGGAAAATGTTCGCAATTCTTATTCAGTCCTTCCTATCTTGGTTCATGGTGACGCAGCCTTTGCAGGTCAAGGTGTAGTTGCTGAAACGCTCAATCTTTCGCAATTGCCTGGATATCGCACAGGCGGCACAGTTCACGTAATCATTAACAATCAAGTTGGATTTACAACCTCACCTCATTCTTCTCGCTCATCTACATATGCAACAGATGTTGCGAAAATGATCCAAGCTCCGGTTTTCCATGTGAATGGTGATGACCCTGAAGCGTGCGTTCGAGTTGCACGACTTGCTTATCAATACCGACAAAAATTCAACAAAGATGTTGTCATTGACATGATTTGTTATCGTCGCCGTGGCCACAATGAAGGCGATGAGCCAAGCTTCACTCAGCCAATGATGTACAAGTTAATTGATGCAAAACGTTCAACTCGCACCTTGTATACAGAAGCGCTTATAGGTCGCAAAGACATAACAGTTGAAGAAGCTGAAGAAGTCGCGCGTGATTACCATGCACAACTTGAAGGCGTATTTGCTGCGGTGCACAACTTGGAAGCTGAAAACACTCTACTTGCATCGATTCCTGAATCGCTTGCACCCGCATCGGTAGATACAAGTATTGACGAAGCAACCGCTCGCGCGATTGCTAATACTCAAATTGCAACGCCAGAAGGATTCACGGTACATCCAAAACTCTTACCTCAATTAGCAAAACGAGTTGAGATGCTTGATAACGCCACGATCGATTGGTCGATGGGTGAGGCACTTGCATTTGGATCGATACTTCGAGAAGGCAAGCCGATTCGTCTGGCTGGTCAAGATTCTCGACGCGGAACATTTAGCAACCGTCATGCGGTAATCATTGATAAAGAAAATGGAACCGAGTGGACGCCATTGCGTTCGATGACGTCGGATGAGAATCAGTTCTTTGTTCTTGATTCACTTCTCTCCGAATACGCTGCAATGGGCTTTGAATATGGCTATTCCGTGGCACGCCCTGAGGCACTTGTCATGTGGGAAGGCCAATTCGGCGATTTTGGAAATGGTGCGCAAACAATTGTGGATGAGTTCATTTCTTCATCCCTACAAAAATGGGGCGAACGGTCTGGACTCGTACTCCTCTTGCCACATGGTTACGAAGGACAAGGTCCTGATCATTCATCAGCCCGCATCGAACGCTATCTAACGCTGTGTGCCGAACAAAACATGACTGTTGCACAACCATCTACTCCCGCTTCGTACTTCCATCTACTTCGTTGGCATACGAAGAATCCAGCACAGCGACCACTCATAGTCTTCACGCCAAAATCAATGTTGCGACTTCGAGCCGCATCATCTGCACTTTCAGATTTCACTCAAGGTACTTTCCAACCAGTAATTCCAGATCACACAGTCACTAATGCTTCACGAGTAATTTTCTGTTCAGGTCGACTTTATTATGACTTAATTGCAGAGCGAGCTCGCCTGGGTGAGGAAAGCACTGCAATAGTTAGAGTTGAACAGTTCTATCCATTGCCCGCAAAGGAACTTGCAGAGGAAGCAAATAAGCATCCAAAAGCAAACTTGTTGTGGGTACAAGATGAACCAGCAAATCAAGGTCCTTGGCCATTCATCGCTGTTAACACATTAGAAATTTTTGGTGGTCGGACATTGCGACCAGTTTCACGTCGCGCTACAGCAAGTCCTGCCACTGGAAATCATTACGTGCACGAAGAAGAAGAGAAGGCGTTGCTCATGGAGGCGTTCACTCGCTAACGCGCTTTACGCACTCGCATAATCACGCGACCAACAATTTCGCTCTCGTTAATACTTCCCCACCTGCGTGAATCATTACTGTGAGCTTTGTTATCTCCCTCAACCCAATACTTTCCCTCGTCATTCCGGATTAACCTCTTAATCAGGAAAACTCCAGGTTGATCTTCGCGTTCAATGACCACAGAGTCGAAAATACGACCTTGTTTACCCCAGGCTACGAGCAACCAATCCCCGTTCCTAAAGGTTGGCTCCATAGAAGGGCCAGCAACGACCACCCGACCCAACCTGCCAAATTTGCTCACGAGCGGTAGTCTCACATCTAACAAGTGATCTTGCATCTAGCCATCGAGGAGAGAATATGTTTACCCCAAAAATTACCGTTCACGCCCACTGTGATTTGCCATGTGGTGTTTACGATCCAGCTCAAGCCAAAATTGAAGCTCAATCTGTAAAAGCATGCATGGAGAAGTATCAGGCAAGCTCCGATCCTGATTTCAAAGCGCGTGCTGTCGCAATTAAAGAAGAGCGTTCCAATATGGTCAAAGAACACCTTTGGGTTCTCTGGACTGACTACTTCAAGCCAAATCACTTCGAAGCGCACCCACAGCTTCACGGACTATTTAATGAAGCAACCAAACTTGCTGGCGCAGCAGGAACAAAAGGAACAAATGACGTGGCAGTTGCTGAAAAACTTCTAGTGAAGATTGATGAAATCGCTGAAATTTTTTGGGCTACAAAGAAATAAGTTCCAGCTGAACAATTAATTCAAGGGCTTTAAAGAACTAAAACTCTGTGCGGCGGTGCGAGCGAGGAAAGAAACTCGCTCCACTGCCGCTCTTTTCATTATTGCGTGGACAATGTGGCGCTCTCCTTCATAAATATCACATTCAAATGTAAGTTCACGGCCGTTTAGTGCAGAACATTTTGCCGTCGCGCGAATCTCGGCACCAATTCCCACGGCATCAATTGCATCTAACTCGACTCTAAGCAATCGAGTGGTTTCTCCCGCTTCAAGAAATTCACTTATCGCCGTCAGTGCAGCGCTCTCAATAAGATTTACAAAATATGAAGTTGCAACAATAGGTAAATCACCAATTCCAATTGCCAAAGTTGTATCACCTGGCCGAATAGTCATGACGGAAAAGCCCACCGCGCCGACTAGTTCGTTCTCACGCTCCATCGTTAATCTTCCCTAGGAAGGCGATATTCCTGTGTACTCTCAATTGTTATCTCACGGTGTTCAATTTGACCAAACTCATCAATTTGAATTGAGATCTCTGTCATCTTGATCTCGGTAATGACTTCTGACATCCCACTACTTTGTGCCGAAAGTTTGCGCGCAAGTTCATCGTGGAGCTCTTGAGGTGCCTTCTCGCAACATGATCTCGTCAACATTTCGTGAAGCATCTGATGCATGCGCTTCTCGTGACTAATTTCAGATCGACACGGCAAGCAAACTTGAATGTGATTTTCAATTGCTTGGACTTGGGAAGTTTCCTCAATCTCACCGTCTATCAATAAGATGACTGCATTGAGTACTTCAATGCAATTTATTGGTGATGTTTGGGCAGGGCTCATGAGTTGTCCCCCTTGCCATATCCGCGCTCTTTCGCGTAATCCGTTAATAAAATGCGAAGCGCCTTACGTCCGCGATGCAACCTAGACATAATCGTTCCGGTGGGAACGCCAACAATTTCGGCAATTTCCTTGTAAGAGAAGCCCTCCACGTCCGCTAAATACACGGCAATTCGAAATTCTTCTGGAATTTCTTGGAGTGCTTTCTTCACATCGCTATCGGGCAGATTCTCGAGCGCTTCAACTTCGGCAGATTTTCCTTGATCACTCGTGTGTGATGCCGACTCGGCCAATTGCCAATCTTCAACTTCATTATTTGCAAGCAGTGGTTGACGTTGCGCTTTACGATAAGAATTAATAAAGGTCGTTGTAAGAACTCGATAGAGCCAGGCTTTGAGATTTGTTCCAGGTTCAAATTGGTGAAACGATGCAAATGCCTTGAGATATGTGTCTTGAACTAAATCCTTAGCGTCATGCGGATTCTTTGTGTAACGCATGGCAGCCGAATAAAGCTGATCCGTGAACGCTAAGGCATCGCGCTCAAAACGCGCAGTACGTTCCTGCGTACTCTCATGAACTAGGTCCGTGGTTGTCATCGCTCTTAAGGCTACCCCTAGAAGAGGGTTTCTTGCTCGCCGAGCGCGATTGCTTCGGTAACTGCCACACCGTTGTTTACAACTTTATTTACTTCTTCAGAGACTGGATGGCTAGTCAAACCGGCATCAGGATTTGAGAATTCCATGAGAGAAATAAGGGTTGAGATATCTCGCTCGTTTGGATCTAGCCATTGCGACCACCGATCTCGTGGCATGAGCACGGGCATCCGATGGTGGATCGATTCTAAAGATCCCTCCGCCTCTCGCGTGATGATTGCTGCGCTGTAAATATTTTTCCCAGTCGGTGATTTCCATTGACTCCAAATTCCAGCAAATGCAAGTGACCTCCTATCAGTTCGTGAAATATAAAATGGTTGTTTTGGTTTGTAGGGACCATCAGCTGTTGCCCATTCGTAATAACCATCTGCTGGAATTAAGCATCTCGTTTTCCGAAATGAATCTCGGAAAGTAGGTTTCTCGAAAATGGATTCTCTTCGGGCATTAATTGCATGTGACTGGGAAGCTCGAGCAGTTACATCATCTTTATGCCAGTGACCAATGAGTCCCCATGAAGCAGTTGTTAACGCCATTTCATTGCCTTGAGTTTGCAGCACCATATAGATTTCAAGTGTCGGCGCAATATTCCAATTTGCGGGAAGCGGAGAATTCGGGGTTGTCCCAGTAATGCCGAACTCTTCTACCAATTCGGCCATTGACTTTGATTGAGCAAATCTTCCACACATGGATAACAGCCTAGAAGTATTTTGAGCGCCATGCAGTACGGGAGCGACGGTAGGCTGAGACCATGTCAGGTATGTCCTCCGATCAGATGCAACTTTGGGATGCGCCTGTACGCGGACAATCGCCAATTGACGCAACCGTCGTAATCCCTGGTTCGAAATCGGTTACAAACCGCGCACTAGTTCTTGGCTCACTTGCAACAACTCCTTCAACGCTCATTCGTCCGTTGGTTTCTCGCGACACAACCTTGATGAAAAGTGGACTCATCGCAATGGGTGCACAGATAGTTGAAGAGAAAGTCTCTGCAAACACCGAGTGGAGAATTAATCCCAGCCCACTACTTGGCCCTGCTCATGTGGATGTTGGAAATGCAGGAACCGTGATGCGTTTCCTCCCTCCTGTTGCCGGACTTGTAAACGGGGATGTTTCATTCGACGGTGACGCCCGTTCTCACGAGCGTCCATTAGCGCCTGTCATTCGTGCACTTGAAGAACTAGGTGTTCACATTGATCATAAGAATAAATTTGCACTGCCTTTAGTCGTTCACGGAAAAGGAACAATAAGTGGTGGAGAGATTGATATCGATGCATCGGCATCAAGTCAGTTCCTCTCCGCTCTGTTATTAATTGCCCCTAAAACTAGTCAAGGAATAACCGCTCGACATATCGGTGGCGCTTTGCCCTCCATGCCACATATTGAAATGACGGTTGCGATGCTCAGAGATTTCGGGGCAGAAGTGGAAGTTGATCGTAAAAACAATATATGGAAGGTATTTCCCTCAGCATTGCAGGGAAAATCGATGGTGATTGAACCTGATCTTTCAAATGCTGCGCCATTCTTATCCATTGCAATGGTTTGTGGAGGAAGCATCACTATTT